>Ga0247840_10001751_pt1 | contig 41200 bp, 37 predicted proteins | sample LaCruzMarch2015__FD_192404 | JGI IMG/M metagenome (GOLD analysis project Ga0247840, IMG submission 192404) | Freshwater microbial communities from meromictic Lake La Cruz, Castile-La Mancha, Spain - LaCruzMarch2015_17m | ecosystem: Environmental > Aquatic > Freshwater > Lake | place: Spain... | reverse complement strand
AAATGCTTTGACATAAAAAAAGGCGGTTTATATGTAGACGGAACACTTGGCGGGGCGGGGCATTCTACCCATATTGTTAAAAATGGTGGAAGCTTAATCGGAATCGACCGTGATACTACTGCAATAAAAGCAGCAGGCGAAAAACTAAGTGGCTATAACGTAACACTTGTAAATGACAATTATAACAACATAACAAATATACTTAAAACCCTGCAAATAGATAAAATTGATGGTGCACTTCTCGATTTAGGCGTTTCATCGTATCAGCTTGACACCCCGGAGCGTGGGTTCAGCTATCGTTTTGATGCTCCGCTTGATATGAGAATGGACACAAATTCAAAATTAACTGCAAAAGACATAATAAATAATTACACGCAGGGCGAAATTGAACGGATATTATTTGAATATGGCGAGGAGTCATATACAAAGGCAATTGTTCGCAGGATAATGGAACGCAGAGAAACAAAGGCAATTGAAACAACCTTTGAATTAGTAGATATAATAAAAAGCGCAATTCCACCAAAGGTAAGGTGGGAGGGCAAGCACCCTGCTAAGCGTACGTTCCAAGCGATACGAATAGCAGTTAATGATGAATTGTCTTCATTGGGTGATACAATGAGCGATTTTTGTTCTGTGCTAAAAAGCGGTGGAAGGTTAGTCGTAATAACCTTTCATTCGTTAGAGGATAGAATAGTTAAAAATGCTTTCGTTAAATTAGCAAATGGGTGCACCTGTCCAAGGGACTTTCCAATTTGTGTTTGTGGAAACGAGCCACAGGCGAAAATAATAACAAGAAAACCAATATTGCCATCAGAGGACGAACAAAAGAATAATTCTCGTGCAGCAAGCGCAAAGCTTAGAGTGTTAGAGAAGCTATAAGGAGGTAAATAAACGATGCAGTCAGCAACAAGAGGTAGTAGCGCATATAAATTGGAAACGGTTTTCGAGCCGAAAAAGCCTGTAAAAAAACAAACAAGGGTTAGCAAAAAAAATCATAGAAAGACTAAAATTAATTGTGTAGCAACTATTTCAGCTGTTTTTCTGATAGCTTTATTTATCTGCTCACGCTATGTTGCGATTTATGGATTGCATAATGACTTTGAAAAGAGAACAGCACAGCTAAACAAGCTTCAAATGGATAATGAGCAAACAACCTTAATGATAGATAGTATGATAGATGGTTCAAAAGTAGAAGAATATGCAACAAAACAGCTTGGTATGAGGAAAATTGAAAATAGTCAAATAGTTTACATACAGCCTTCTCAAGGGGATTCAATGCAAAAGGTTGCGAAAAATGACAAAAAATCTGCGACAAAAGGAATATTTGGTGTTATATCTGGCGTAATGGAATATTTACAATAATTTTACATAGTGTATAAAAGAGGAGTCTTAGGACTCCTCTTAAACAATAAAATGTTAAAATGTCTTTTATGAGGTGAGATAATGGCAAGTCCAAAAATGAATTTAAAAAAGAGAATGGCAGCAATTTTAGGATTTTGCCTTTTCCTTATTGCACTTTTAATCTTAAAAACAGGTTATTTGCAGATTGTTGAGGGTGAAAAACTTCAAAAAGAGGCAATTTTGCAACAAACCCGTGATAGAGTAATTAATTCAAAAAGAGGTTCAATATTAGATAGAAATGGCAAACCACTTGCAGTTTCGGCATCAGTTGAAACGGTTAGTGCATCGCCAAGTGAAATAAGAGGAAATAAAAATATAATATCAGTAGAAGAAGTGGCAAAGGGAATATCTGAATCACTCGCTCTGGATTATAATGACGTATTTGCAAAAGTAAGTAAAAATTCGTCCTACGAAATAATAAAACGCAAAATTGAAAAGGACGAGGCAGACAAGATAAGGGCATTTATAAATGATAAAAAGGTAAAAGGTATTCGCCTTGATGCAGACACGAAAAGATTTTACCCTTATGGCAATTTTGCATCACATATAATTGGCTTTACAGGTATGGATAATCAAGGGCTTGATGGAATAGAAATGGTTATGGATAAATATTTAAAAGGCTCACCAGGGCGAGTTGTGTCCGCTAAAAATGCGGCAGGGGTTGAAATGCCATTCAAATATGAAAAGATGGTAGATGCACAAGATGGGCTAAATGTAGTTTTAACAATTGATGAATCTATACAAAGGTTTGTCGAAAAGCATTTAGAAACTGCAAGAATAGAAAATAAACTGGCAAATGGTGCGGCTTGTATTGTAATGGACGTAAAAACAGGCGAAATTTTAGCTATGGCAACAAAGCCAGATTATGACCTAAATGCACCATTTACTATTAATGACCCAGAAATTCAAAAAGAAATTAACGCACTACCACAAGACCAAAGGGCAAAACGTAAGGATGAAGAGGTTCGCAAGGCGTGGAGAAATAAAGCGGTTGTGGATAGCTATGAGCCAGGCTCGACCTTTAAAATATTTACATCTGCAATGGCTCTTGAAGAAAATGTAGTAAATTTAGACGATAAATTTTTCTGCTCAGGCTCAAAAAAGGTAGGGAATTTTAATATTAGCTGTTGGAAGCCTGGAGGACACGGTGCAGAAACCTTTGTTGAAGGCGTTCAAAATTCTTGCAACCCTGTATTTATGGAAATAGGTGCACGAGTTGGGGCGCAAAAGTTTTTTGACTATTTTAAAGGGTTTGGCTTTAGGGAAAAAACAGGAATAGGTCTGCCAGGTGAGGCGATAGGACCATTCCATTTGCTTAAAAACTTTAATGAGGTAGAGCTTTCTACATCATCGTTTGGTCAAAGCTTTCAAATAACGCCATTGCAAATGATATCCGCTGTATCAGCAGTTGCAAACGATGGAAAGCTAATGCGCCCTAAAATTGTAAAGCAGCTTACGGATAAAGATAAAAATATAGTTAAAGACTATGAAAGCGAATATGAGCGTCAGGTTATATCTGCGCAAACGAGCAAAGCGCTTCGTGATGTTCTTGAAACAGTTGTGTCCGAGGGAACAGGCTCTGGCGCATACATTAAAGGCTTTAGAATTGCAGGTAAAACTGGAACATCTGAAAAATTGCCTCGTGGAAATGGCAAGTATATTGCATCATTCGCAGGGTTTGCGCCAGCAGACGACCCGAGAATTGCATGCCTTGTAATACTTGACGAGCCAACGGCTGGAGTATATTTCGGTGGCTTAATCGCTGCCCCGGTTGTAAGAAATGTAATGGAAGACACCCTTAACTACTTAGGAGTAGAGCCAGCATACACCCCAGAAGAACGTGCAACACTTGAAACAACCGTTCCAGATTTAAAAGGAATGGACATAGGTGCGGCACAAAAAGCTATAAAATTGAATAACCTAAAAAACAGAGTGGAGGGTTCTGGAGAGAAAATAGTAAGTCAAATTCCAAAAGCAGGGGTAAAGGTTAATCAACAATCAACCATAACCTTATATACAGAAGATGGCAAAAAAGCCACAACCACAATAGTGCCAAATGTTCTTAATCGAAGTGTTGTAGATGCATCTAACGACATATCAAAAGCAAACCTAAATATCAAAATAATAGGTGCAGGAGCAATTCCAAAGGCAGGGGGAACAGTATCATTTAGGCAAACTCCACTTGCAGGAATGCCAGTTGAAATTGGAACAGTAGTAACAGTAGAATTTAGAAGAATAGAAGCAGGGGAATAAACTATTTTGCGAATATGGTTCATGGAGGATAATATGAGGCTTAAAGACATAATAACAACTGATATAAACATTGAGATAAATGGAATAAGCTATAATTCCAAAACAACAAAAGCAGGAGATGTATTCGTTGCAATAAGTGGGCTTAAAGTAGACGGACATAGCTATGCTTTAAAAGCAGAGCAAAATGGAGCAGTATGTGTGGTATGTGAACGTGAAATTGACGGTCTAACAATACCAACAATAATAGTTGACGATACAAGAATTGCGCTTGCAAATATGGCACACAAATTTTATGATGAGCCAACAAAGGCATTCAAGCTAATTGGAATAACAGGAACAAATGGCAAGACTACTGTCACCTATTTAGTAAAAGAAATACTTGAAAAAGCAGGGGAAAAGGTTGGTCTAATTGGCACAAACCAAAATATGATTGGTAGCAAAATTATAGAAACCGAGCGCACAACACCAGAATCGTTAGAGCTTGCACAGCTTTTTAGGCAAATGGCAGATGGAGGCTGTAAATATGTAGTAATGGAGGTATCCTCCCACTCGTTAGAGCTTAAAAGGGTAGAGGGCTGTGAATTTGAAATTGGTGCTTTTACAAACCTAACACAGGACCATTTGGATTTTCACAAAACTATGGAAAACTATTTAATTGCTAAATCCAAATTGTTTAATATGTGCAAATATGGTATAATAAATATCGATGACGAGGGTGGCAAAATTATCGCCACAGGAACTAATTGTGAAATTACAACATATGGTATGAACGATGCAGATATTTCTGCAAGCAATATTGTGGCACAAGCAACAAGTGTTGAATTTACCTGCTTGGGGCAAAAAATTAAGCTTGGAATACCAGGTAGGTTTTCAGTATATAATGCACTTGCAGCGATTGGAATATGCTCTAAGCTTGATGTTTCATTATCTGTTATGGCATCAGCACTTAAAAAGGCAGATGGCGTTAAGGGTAGGGTAGAGGTAGTTCCAACAGGGCGTGATTTTACAATTCTCATAGACTATGCACATACTCCAGATGGGCTAAAAAATGTGCTGCAAAGCGTTCGTGCTTTTGCAGATGGCAGAGTAGTTGTGCTTTTTGGTTGTGGAGGCGACAGAGATACAGGCAAAAGGCCACAAATGGGCAAAATTGCAGGCGAGCTTGCAGATTTTTGCATTGTAACGTCCGACAACCCACGCACTGAAGAGCCAGCGGCAATAATCCGTGATATATTAGCAGGAATGAAAGAGGCAACAGCAGAATATATCGTCCTTGAAAACAGGCGAAGTGCAATTGAATATGCGATAAAACACGCAAAGCCGAACGACGTAATAGTGCTTGCAGGCAAAGGGCACGAAACATATCAAATACTTGCGAATAAAACGATACACTTTGACGAACGGGAAGTAGTTGCCGAAATACTATCAGATAAATAAGTGAGGGGTTACGGTGGAGAAGATTACTATACGAGAAATACTTACTGCAACAGGTGGTAAGCTAATTAGTGGAAACGAAGAAACAATTATAACTAATATATCAACCGACAGTCGAAAACCCGAAAGTGGTGTTTTGTTTGTTGCGCTAAAAGGCGACAATTTTGATGGAAATGACTTTGCAGAGGGTTTTTTGCAAGGTGGCGAGGCAGTTGTTGTTGAAAAGGATATAAAACCTGTTAATGGGAAAAGTATAATAAGGGTAGAGTGCACAAAAAAGGCACTTAGGGATATTGCAAAGTATTATAGAAATAAATTTGATATTCCAGTAGTAGGCGTAACTGGTAGCGTAGGTAAAACAAGCACAAAGGATATGCTCTCCTCTGTGCTATCGCAAAAATTTAACACACTCAAAACACAGGGGAATTTTAACAATGAAATAGGTCTTCCTCTAACAGTTTTTAACTTAACAAAAGAAAATGAAGTTGCTGTACTTGAAATGGGAATGAATAATTTTGGTGAAATAAGCAGGCTAACGAATATTGCACAGCCAAGTATTGCAGTAATCACAAATATTGGCACAGCGCATATTGGAAATTTGGGTAGCCAGCAAAATATATTAAAAGCAAAGCTTGAAATTCTTGAAAAATTAACTCCAAATGGAATAGTAGTATTAAACGGTGACGATAAAATATTATACAGTTTAAAAGGCAAGCTTCCCCATACTGTTATATATTATGGCATAGATAATTTAAAGGCAGATATTGTGGCAACTAATATAATATTAGGCGCTGATAAAAGTAAATTTAAAGCTAAAATAAATGGCAAAATATATTCGTTTGAGGTAAATGTAATCGGTCAGCATCATATATATAATGCACTTGCTGCGATAATAGTTGGGCTTCAACAAAAGGTTGAAATAGAAAAAATTATAAAAGGTGTGGCAGAATTTTCAAGTGGAAGTATGAGGCAAAGTATAGTAAAATTAGAAGGAATAACCTTGATTGAGGATTGCTATAACGCAAGCTCGGCTTCAATGGAGGCGGCGCTAAAGGTATTATCACAAATCGGTGGTGCAAACCGCACAATTGCAGTTCTTGGTGATATTTTAGAGCAGGGCGATTATTCCGAGAAAGCGCACCGTGAGGTAGGCACAGCAGTAGCTGAATTTGAAATAAATAAGCTAATTACAGTAGGAACTGACTCGAAATATATTGCAGACGAGGCAAAAAGACGAGGAATAACAGATATATTATCGTTTGATAATAATGCTTTGGCTACTGAATATTTACTAAGCGAAGTAAAAAAGGATGACACCGTATTGTTTAAAGCATCTCGTGGAATGAAGCTGGAGGAAATATCAAATAAGGTAAAAGAGCATTTACGTTAAGGAGTGTAGGGTGTGGATACATATATAACAATAATGGCAGGAATAATAAGCTTTATATCCGCAATATTGCTTTCGCCTATAATAATACCAGTGCTTCGCAGGCTTAAATTTGGTCAAAGCATTAGGGAAATAGGCCCATCGTGGCATAATAAAAAAAGTGGCACTCCAACAATGGGGGGCATAATCTTTATAATAGCCATTGGTGTTAGCCTTGTGTTTTCTACAAAAGCGGTTGATATTAAGGTGATTTTTGCATTTATGTGCTCGTTAGGGTTTGGTATAATCGGCTTTATTGACGACTTTATAAAGGTTGTGCTAAAAAGGAACTTAGGTCTTCGTGCATGGCAAAAGCTATCATTACAAATAATTGTAGCGTTAGTATTTGTATTTGTTGGTCTTAATACTGGCGAATTGTCCACAGTAATACATATCCCTTTTTATAATATCCCCTTTGATATGGGCATATTATATATCCCCTTTGCAATATTTGTAATCCTCGGCGTAGTTAACAGTGTAAATTTAACAGACGGAATAGACGGTCTTGCAACCTCTGTAACAGTAATAGTAATGCTATTTTTTGGGATAGTTGATATTAACCATCTTTCGCTATTTTCCTATGTTACAATAGGTGGTCTTTTAGGGTTTTTATTATTCAATAAATATCCTGCAAGGGTTTTTATGGGCGATACTGGCTCGCTTTTTCTTGGTGGGGCAGTAGTTTCTATTGCATTACTCCAAAACAACCCACTAATTTTAATTATAGTAGGGCTAATTTATCTTATTGAATCACTTTCGGTTATAATACAAGTAACCTCATTTAAGCTAACAGGTAAAAGAGTCTTTAAAATGAGCCCAATTCATCATCATTTTGAAATGATAGGTTGGAGCGAGAAAAAAATTGTAAGAGTATTCACAGGTATAACCATAATATTGTCTATAATAGCATATTTTGGTAGTGGGGTGATAAGTTGAAAAAAGGACAGATGGATTTTTATTTTTTCTTAACAGTAATGTCGCTTCTTGCGTTTGGGCTAATAATGGTATTTTCAGCAAGCTCCGAGGCAGCAAGATATGCCACATATACAAATGGTGATGCATATTATTTTATCAAAAAGCAAGGCTTGTGGGCAATAGTATCATTAATATCAATGTTTTTCTTTGCAAACCTCGATTATCATAAATTAGGCAAATGGGCTTTTGTTATGCTTGGAGGAAGTATCGGTCTTTTGGGGTTAGTGCTTGTAATTGGTAGTAGGGTAAATGGTGGTAAGCGTTGGATAAATCTTGGATTTACTACTCTACAACCATCAGAGCTTGCAAAAATTGCAATAATTATATTTTTTGCATATAGTCTTTCTAAAAACCCAAACATACTAAAAAAGTTTTGGTCAGGTCTTGTGCCATATTTAGGCGTGCTTGGTCTTATTGCCCTACTATTAATGTTAGAGCCACATTTTAGCGGAACGATAGTAATTTTAACAATAGGCCTCTCTATTCTATTTGTAGCGGGTGCAAAAGTACGGCACCTTATGCTACTCGCCGCCCCTGCGTTTGTTGGTGGGTTTCTTTTGGTGGTTTCCTCGGAATATAGAATGCAAAGGATAACGGCATTTATGGATCCATTTAAAGATAAATTAGGTGATGGCTGGCAAATAATACAATCTTTGTATGCAATAGGTAGTGGAAAATTATTTGGGCTTGGCTTAGGACGTAGCAGACAAAAGTTTTTATATATACCAGAGCCACATAATGACTTTATATTTTCAATTGTGTGTGAGGAGCTTGGCTTTATAGGGGCAATGATAGTGCTTTTGCTGTTCGCCATAATAATTTGGCGAGGAGTAAAAATAGCTATGGACGCACCAGATACCTTTGGTAGCTTGATTGCAATAGGTATAACAACACTAATAGCAGTAGAGGTTATAATAAATATAGCAGTTGTAACATCTTCAATGCCAGTAACAGGTATGCCTCTGCCATTTTTAAGCTATGGAGGAACAGCGCTACTTGCTGTAATGAGCTGTATGGGAATAATGCTTAATATATCGAAGTTTTCCAGGAGGTAATTATGAGGGTTGTTTTCGCAGGCGGAGGAACAGCAGGTCATATAAACCCTGCACTTGCAGTGGCAAAGTATATAAAGGATAAAGAGCCAGACGCTGAAATATTATTCGTTGGAATAGAAAAAGGAATGGAAAGCGAGCTTGTTCCAAAGGCTGGTTTTAATATAAAATATATCGATGTTTTGGGCTTTAAGCGTAGCATAAATGTTCAAAATATAGTAGCGTTAGCAAAGGTAATTAATGCATTTTTTCAAAGTAATAAAATAATTAAAGATTTTAAGCCAGACATAGTAATAGGAACTGGTGGCTATGTTTCAGGTCCGGTCCTCGCCTCGGCAGTAATGGCGAAAATTCCAACGCTAATTCACGAACAAAATGTATTTGCAGGTATGACAAGCAAAATACTTGGCAATATAGTAGATATAGTGTGCATTAGCTTTGGAGAAAGTATGAAAAGCTTTAAAAATGCAAAAAAAATTGTGCATACAGGCAACCCACTTCGCAAGGAACTATTTAATATATCTAAAAAAGATGCCCGAGCAAGGCTAAATATTGGCAACAAGCCATTTATAGTAGCATTTGGTGGTAGTCTTGGGGCACAAAGGTTAAATGATTCTGTGCTTGATTTTATCTATAAATCAAAGGGCAAAGAAAATTTTGAATTATTGCTTGCAACAGGTGGAGGTCAGTTCGAAGCTGTATCTAATGAGCTTTGGCAAAAAGGCATAACTAAAAATAACACTACAAATGTAAAGGTCGTAAAATATATACATAATATGGACGAAGTGTTAGCCGCCACAGACCTTGTAATCGCAAGGGCAGGGGCAATAACAATTAGCGAAATAAATGCGCTTGGCAAACCGTCCATACTTATACCATCACCAAATGTAACAAATAATCATCAGGAATATAACGCAAGAGCATTAGAAAAAGAGGGCGCAGCGATTGTATTTACTGAAAAAGAGCTTGGAGAAAATGTACTTTGCAAAACAATAAATGAATTAATTGTTGATGAAAAAGCTCTAAAAAAAATGTCGCAAAGCTCAATGAAGATGGGTATTAAAAATGGAACGGAAAAAATTTATAATTTAATAATTGAATTATTAAAAGAAAGGTAGTCCGTGTTGGACTACCTTTTTCAATAAAAATTATTTTCTTAAAAATGGTGGAACGTCTATATCGTCATCAAACTTAACATTTGTGAAAGATTCACCGTTTTTTTCCTCTGCCTTTGCGCCAAACAATGTTTTAAGCTCTGGATAATCACTTGCAGTATCAAAGCCAGTAGCAACGACTGTAATTTCAATTTCGTCGCCAAGTGATTCTTTAATAACAGCACCGAAAATAAATTCAGCATTAACATCTGCAAGCTCTTGAACAAGCTCGTTTGCTCTGCTAATTTCAAGCATACCCATATCAGGCCCACCAGAAATATTAAGCAAAATTCCCTTTGCACCAGCAATAGAGGTTTCAAGAAGAGGGCTGTTAATAGCCATTTTGGTAGCTTCCTCGGCTCTGTTTTCGCCAGACGCACGACCAACACCCATATGAGCAAAACCAGTATTTTTCATTACAGATTTAACATCAGCAAAGTCAAGGTTAATAAGCCCTGGAAGAACTATAAGCTCTGCAATACCTTGAACGCCTTGACGAAGAACATCATCGGCAATTTTGAAGGATTGTGTTATAGGAGTATTTTTTTGTTTAAGAGCAAGGTCTAAAAGCTTGTCATTAGGGATAACAACAAGTGAATCAGAATTAGCTTTAAGCTCATTTATACCTTTTTCTGCCTGTAGCATACGCTTTTTGCCTTCAAAGGTAAATGGCTTTGTAACAATAGCAATTGTTAAAATACCAAGCTCCTTTGCGATACCAGCAACAACAGGAGCAGCACCAGTACCAGTTCCGCCACCCATACCTGCTGTTATGAAAACCATATCAGCACCACGAAGAGCCTGAGCGATTTCCTCACGACTTTCCTCAGCAGCCTTGCTTCCAACCTCAGGGTTAGCACCAGCACCAAGCCCACGAGTAAGCTTTTCGCCTATTTGGATTTTATTCGTAGCATCTGAACCCTTAAGAGCTTGCTTGTCTGTATTTATCGAAATAAATTCAACAGCTCTAAGGTCTGCCTCAATCATTCTGTTTATAGCATTATTACCGCCACCGCCAACACCAACTACTTTAATTTGAGCAATCTGCTCGTGTTCTATTTCTAATTCTATCACAAAAACATCCCCCTCAGTTTTATCTATGTAGTAAAAATTTGTATGTTACAATTCTATTACTATATTATATATAATTCAAGCTGATTTGTAAAGAATTACATTGAAAAAAAGTAACTATTTTTTTTGAACATTATCTGGCATATATTTATTCAACAAGTATCGACGAATTATTGCAAAATTTTGAAATAATCTTGTGCCGAAAACGATGATTGCGGCTAAATAAATATCAACATCAAGAAGCTTTCCCATATAAGTAAGTGCCGCTGCAAGAATTGCATTTCCAAAAAAGCCAGAAATGAATATTTTCATTTTAAAATTATTATTAATAGTCGAGGCAAAACCACCAAAAACAGAATCAAGCCCTGCGAGTATCGCAATCGCAACGTACGAGGATGTTTCCGCAGGAACATTGAAGGATGAAAAAAGTGCAAGTAAAATACCAATTATAAGACAGGCAATTATTGTAAGCATTTATTGACCCTCCTTTTTAACAGGTATTGCATACTTGTAATTCATTGTGCCGTTAAAATTACCAACAACAACCTTAGTAGCTTTTTTAATGTTCACCTCAAGCCCATAGGCGGTGAGTGTGTCATAAACACCATCACGCATTAGCAGTGCATTTTCCATATTAGCAGAATCGCCAATTGCCTTTATTTCAAATGGTTCTGCATAGCGATTATTATTTACGCTAACGGTAGAGCCAGCACAGCGCACCTCGCTTGTAGCAACAATCCTTTCGCCATTAAGCGAAATTGCTTCAGCGCCAGAATCACGAAGCTCGTTTATAACACTTAAAATATCACTATCGTGGATAATATTCAAATTAGGGTCTAAATTAATATCAGTTTTTTTTCTGCTATCACGAAGTGTAATGATAATTCCAGTTCCCTCAACCTCTGTAAGCCCTGCCAAAAGCTCCGCTCTCTCAAGCTGAGTGGTCAATACTTCTGAAAGGTTGCCAGTTTTTGATGCCTGTGATTTAATTTCTTGAAGGTCGTCCTTATACTGAATTACTTGCTTAACAAGGTCATCATTTTTTTCTCTTTCCTGCCTTAGTAGTGCCTGTAAATCAGCCGCACGGGTATAATCGGTGTTATTTACAGCTTTATTGTATTTAACACTTTTTATTTGTAGGGTAACACCAAATGCCATAATAAGGCATACTAAACCAATAGCTATTTGTGCTGGGTTAATTTTTTTCAAAATTGTACACGTCCTTTACTTGTGATCTCTAAATACTCCATTTTTGCCACTGCTAACATCTAAAAAGCCAGAAGTGTTATTGCCCAAATTTTCAAGGGCTTTAATCGTCATAAAACCAATTTTATATGACAAATTACTAATATCACCAACTAAAACTTCAAGCCTATTGTTGATAGTAAATGTTATTTTATCGGGTGATGAGGCATTAATAATAGTAACCTTGTCTAATATACTATTATGAACTATTTCTTGCAAAGTTGCAACAATAATTTCAACTTTTTTTGCATCATCAGATAAGAATGTTTTTCCACCCGCAAAATTCTGTATTCCAGAATTTTCGATAATAGGAACTCTTGCATTAGGTGGATTAGCGCTTTGCTCTAACATTTTACCAGCAGAATCTATGTAAACATATCCACCATCAACTGGCATATATGCAGAAACTTCACTTTGAGTAACATCAATTTTTATAACATTTGGAAAGCCTCTTTTAATTCGGGCCTCGCTAATATAAGGAATGCTTTGAACACCTTTTTTTGCAGCATTAAGGCTTGTACGATAAGTATTATTTCCAATTCCAATTTTAGATGCAACAATAATTATTTCGCTTGGAACTTTTGTGTTCCCTGTGCAAACAATAGTTTTAATCTTGAAAAATGGTGCAAAAAGAGTAAACGCAACAAAGCATAGAATTATAAAAGTGAAGAATAAAATCCTCCTGTTTCTACGATTGCGTTTAACTCTTTTTTTATAATCTTTAACTTTAACAGTTCTACCATCAGGGGTAGTTTTGCTTATGTAACTCATTTTAAGCTCCATTCCTGCTAACGTGCGAAATGAATTCGCCCTTGCAGGAACAAAAATTTCAATAGAAATTTTTTATGGGCTTAAATTCAATTCATTGCACGTGCAAATTATTTTTCTCGCAAGTTCTAAAAAATGCACTTGTGCATTAGTTTTCAGAAATTTTCAATTTCTTTCAAACTATTTACTCCACTCTTTTAATTGTTGCTCCGAGATTAAATAACCCGTCCTCGAAAAATTCATATCCTCTGTCAAGATGATTAAGTCCATCAACCTCTGTAACGCCTTCTGCATTAAGCCCTGCAATAACGAGTGCCGCAGCACCTCGTAAATCAGTAGCAGTAACCTTAGCGCCAGACAATCTTTTTACTCCTCTAACAACTGCAATACGTCCGTCAACCTTGATGTCTGCACCCATACGGTTAAGCTCTGCTGAATGCTTGAAACGATTTTCAAACATATTTTCTGCAATTATGCTTGTGCCATCTGCAATAGAAAGCAGCGACATAATAGGCGATTGCGCATCAGTAGGAAAACCAGGGTGTGGCAGAGTACGAATAAAATCAACAGGTAGTATCCTTGATTTGGATTCTAACGTTATTGAATTACTTTCCTGCCATATTTTGCAACCACAATCCTTTAAAACAGAAATTATGGGTTGAAGATGTGATGGTTCAATATTAGTTGTCGTTATTGTTCCACCAGTAATTGCACCAGCAGCAAGGTATGATGCGGCAACAATCCTATCGGGCATAACGGTATGCTCTACATCCCCAAGCTTACTAACGCCTTCTATTTGAATAACAGAAGTTCCTGCACCACTAATTTTTGCACCCATGCCATTAAGATATTCTTGTAGGTCAACAATTTCCGGCTCTTTGGCTGCATTAGAAATCGTTGTAATTCCTTTCGCAAGTGCGCTAACTAACATAATGTTTTCAGTAGCACCAACACTTGGGAAATCCAGATGAATGTCATCACAATTAATATTGTCAACGCTACAGCTAATATATCCGTGGGCTTCATCAATGTTAATGCCAAGCTGTCTAAATGCCTTTAAATGCAAATCAATTGGACGAGGCCCAAGCTCACAGCCACCAGGGTATGAAATAATTGCTCTCCTACATCGAGCAATTATAGCGCCTAAAAAAATGATTGATGAACGCATTTCTCTCATAAGTATTTCTGGTATGTAGTGGGTGGTAAGTCGACTTGAATCGATAACAACCGTGCTACCCTCCCATTTAACATTGCACCCAAGACAACGAAGAATTTCTATAGAAGAATAGACGTCTTTTAGCTTTGGGCAGTCATAAATTATATTTTTACCGCTATTTAAAACGGTTGCGGCAAGTATCGGCAAAACAGCGTTTTTGGCGCCATGTACACGAACCGAGCCTGAAAGCTTCTTGCCACCATCTATAATAATTTTGCTCATTTTTACACCTCCGTGGGATGTTCATTGTACTTTATTATATGCAAATAAAAATACAGAGGTGAAAGTTTATATGACTTATTGAGCTTTGATAGATGATGGACTAGGTGATGCCTTTGGCGAAGGTGTAGGTAATGGAACTATAGACGTAGTTGGGCTTGGTTTTTGCGTGCCAGGCCCATGAATATTGCAAGTGTTGTTGCCAGGTGGCGCAGTGTTCACCGTTATTATAAGCTCTGGTGGGCAAAATTCAGTGGCTAACATATTGCTTGCAGAACAAATTTTATAGGTTTTAGCTACCTCTTGGTGGTCAAATGTGCAGTAAGAGGTAGGCACAGTGCCAGATTTAAAGTAATCTGAACGAACTCTGCTTCCTCGAGGATCATTAGCGCACGCCTCGGAAGCTAATTTGCCACTATCTATGCAATAATTCACAAGTGAAATGCCAGTTGCCCCAGTAAATGTCTTTGGTGCAAGGTTCTTTTTGTTGTGAATATCTGACATAATTTTTTTCCAAACTGGAATTGTAGGGTTGCTCGCTAAAAAGCTCATAGATTTTGGTGTGTCATATCCAAACCAAACAACACCAACATAATAAGGGGTAAACCCAACGAACCATCTATCAACATCATCATCTGTTGTTCCAGTTTTACCAGCTATGGAATAATTGCTACTAAACTTAGCCAAAGCACCTGTTCCGTTATCCACAACGCCCTTTAACATACTTGCCATAAGGCTTGCAGTTTGTTCGCTAAATGCACGGTTTGATTCCTTTTTGTTTTCAAGCAAAATTCTGCCCGAATTATCAAGAACCCTTGTATATGTGATAGGTTTAGTATAAATTCCTTTATTTACAAATGGTGAATATGCAGCAGCAAGGTCAAGCGTGGAAACACCTTTTGTAAGGCCACCAAGAGCAAGCGAGCCTAAGTTTTTATCCTGCTCTACAATGGTACTAATTCCTAAGCTATTTTTAAGAAAGTTGTATGAAATATCAACGCCAAGCTTTTCTAAAATTTGAACTGGAACTGTGTTAATTGAAACCTCAATAGCATATTTAACAGGAACATTACCCTTAAAGCCATTATAATAATTTTTAGGTGACCAATTTCCATAGGTAATTGGCTTATCCTCATAAATTGTGTTTGGGGTTATAAGGTTGTTTTCTATTGCAGGAGCATAAACAGAAATAGGCTTAATGGTAGAGCCTGGCTGACGTAGAGCCTGTGTTGCACGGTTAAGAGTCCGGCTTCCAGCTTTTTCGCCTCTGCCTCCAACAAGCCCTTTAGTTTCGCCTGTATATGGGTCAATAATAGCCATAGCAGATTCAGGCTGAATTGTACCAGGTGCTTTTGGGAAATTAGCATTATTTTTATAAACTGTATCCATAGCTAATTGAACGTCTGGGTCAATGGTGGCATATATTTTAAGCCCACCACTATAAAGCATTTTTGTGGCAATAGGCTCTGTATAGCCTTTTTGCTGTTGAAGGTCGTATAAAACATCACTAATTATTGTATCAACAAAATAAGACTGCTTGCTGTCTATGGCCTTTTTAGCTTCTGCTTTAAAAACTAATTTTTGTCCAACAGCAGTGTCGTGGGTTTTTTGGTCAATATATCCAAGCTCAAACATTTTTTTAAGTATAAGCTCTTGCTTTTCCTTGTTGTTTTTAGGGTTAATAATTGGGTCATACCTTACTGGGTATTGGGTAATTCCAATAATTGATGCAGCCTCTGCAAGGGTTAAATCCTTTACCTCTTTATCAAAATAAAAATTAGCTGCACTACCCATTCCGTTACAGCCTTGGCTCAAATAAATTGAGTTTAAATATAGCTCTAAAATTTGGTCTTTTGAAAGCTTTCGCTCTAAATTAACAGCACGAATAATTTCTTGAACCTTGCGGACTGGTGATTTATCTTTATCACCAGTTAAGTTTTTAACGAGTTGTTGGGTAATTGTGCTTGCACCACGAGAAGAGCTACCCTTGAAAATATAAGAAAAAATAGCACTTGACGTGCTTTTCATATCAAAGCCAGAATGTAAGTAAAAGCGTTCATCTTCTATTGCAACAACAGCATCTTGAACCTGCTTTGGAATGTCTGCAAGGTCAACCCAAACACGGTTTTGGTCACCGTAAAGGCGTTCATATTCAACATCATCACCAGTTTTAGGGTCAGTATAATAAACGAAGGAAGTAAATGATAGCTGTGAGTCCTCAAGGTTAAGGTCCGCCGTGGTGTCAATTAACCCCGAAAATGCGCCAATAAGTACACCAAGGGCAATAATAATACCGCTTAGCAATATACCTGCAAATATTTTAATAAAAAGTTTAGCTGAACTCGGCATAGAATTTTTCTCCTACTTAAATGATGATATTATTATATCATATTCTAATAAAAAATGCACGCAAAAAAATTGAATAAATTGCCATAGAAATGGCGATAATTAGAACATAAAATATTTAGGAGGAATTGTAATGTCGAAAAAAGCAATATTATATATATTTGGTAGTATAGTATTTGTAATGATGTATTCTGTTGCTATGATACAAACAGGAATAGTAATAGGCAGGGCAAGTGTGAAAACGCAGGTTGAGAGCAGGGAAATTACAGTAAAAGCGCATTATACTGTAAAGGAATATGATGGTGCAATAAGGGTTTTCACAGAGGGAAATGAAGCTCCAATAAGAGCGCTGAACATAAGCATAGAAAATTTACGACAAAGTGATAGGCAAAAATTTAAAGAAGGTATCCAGTTAGACACTTTAGAAGATGTAATACAGCTTGAAGAAGATTTTTCAAGTTAATAAAAAAGTTTCCATTGGAAACGTCAACCCCCTGCCCCCAATCTTGGGGGATTAGGGTGAACTTTTATGAAACTCGGAACCTTACAACAAAAATGTTGTAATTTCCTATCGTTATAAAAAAATCACAGCAAAATTTGCTGTGATTTTTGTTTTGTTTTTATTATGCGATTTTGTTGAATTTTAAAGTTAGTTGAGATTTTTTTCTTGAACCAGTATTTTTGTGCATTGTGCCTTTTGCAATTGCTTGGTCAAGCTTCTTAACAGCTAATCTGTAAGCAGCTTCAATCTCTGCTGTGTTTCCTTGCTCAGCAAGTAGCTCGAATTTCTTTATATAAGTTTTTAGCTGTGACTTAATCATTTGGTTGCGCAATGTCTTGGTTTGAATAACCTTAACTCTTTTTTTAGCGGATTTAATATTTGGCAAATCTTTCACCTCCTGCGTATTTATGGACAAAAGCTATTGTAACACGTTTTAATCTAAATTGCAACACTTTTTTTGCATAAATTTTATTTATAGGTAAAGATTAATAGTATAATTATTTGAAAGGGGTGGAGAAATGTTCCAAAAAAGAACAGATTTAGCATTAGAAGCACATGAAATTTATAGGCAAAGTGAAAGCAGAACTGATGTTCCTGGTGTTATTGTAGACACCGAAAAATTAGACAATATAACGATAACAAGAGTCCATATAAATGACGAGCGTGGAGAGGACGCATTAGGCAAGCCGAGGGGTAGCTATGTAACGCTTGAAATACCATCGCTAATTCATAAAGAGCAAGCAACATTTGAGCATACAATAGCAGTTCTTGCAGATGAAATTAAAAGGCTTATAAAGTTAGACGACGATGCCTCGATTTTAGTAGTGGGGCTTGGTAATTGGCAAATAACTGCCGATGCTCTCGGACCAAAGGTGGTATCATCATTGCTTGTAACTCGTCATATGTTCGAGCTAATGCCAGAGGAAATAGAACAGGGCGTGCGCCCAGTTTGTGCCCTTTCCCCTGGGGTGCTTGGGCTAACAGGCATAGAAACCAGCGAAATAATAAGAGGAGTAGTTGAAAAGGTAAAGCCTAAATTAGTAATAGCGATAGATTCGCTTGCTTCTCGGAAATTAGAAAGGGTAAGCACAACCATTCAAATAGCAGATACAGGAATAACCCCAGGTGCAGGGGTAGGAAATGCAAGGCGAGGGCTGTCATACGAAACCTTAGGTGTGCCAGTTATAGCAATAGGCGTGCCAACTGTTGTAGATGCCGCAACAATGGCAAATGATACAATAGACCTTGTTATCGATAAGCTAATGGAGCAAACAGGCACAGACAGCAGTTTTTATCAAATTTTAAAAAATATAGACCGTGACGATAAATATGCCTTAATTCAAGAGGTGTTAAACCCTTCACTTGGGAATTTAGTTGTAACACCAAAAGAGGTTGATGAAATAATTGAGGATATATCCGAAATAATTGCAAATAGCATAAATATCGCACTTCACAAAGGAATATCGCTTAGTGACCTAAATAAATATCATTAACGTCATATACCATTTGCTAATTGAATATAATCAATTAGGGGGAATGGCTATGCAAAAATATCGATTTAGGGTTTTAGATGGACGACGCTTTTTTAAAATTATATATTGGTCATTAGTGCCTATATTTATATTTTTAGCTATAATTTTTGGACAAGGTGTATTTTCCTATGCAGCGGCAAAGGTAGATGCTAATTTATTGATGGTAGCCATTGGCGAAACAGTACCAATGGCGGCGCCTAAAAATCAATTAAACCTACCAATTCAAAAGATAATTTTAGGGTTCGACATAAATAACCCACTAACTATAATAAAAAGCCAAATGGCGATAGTTGCCTCTGCAAAAATGACAGAAACAGTTAACGAGGAAGAGGGAGAAATTGAACAAATGTCATTGCCACAGTCCTCGTCTACGCAATTAGAGCCAAAAAAAATAGAAGAAATAAAAATGACCACGCAAGACATTAAAGGACTATCCTCGGTAGGGAATATTTTTATTAAAAATAATACCACATACGAAATAGATCCTGAAAAGCTACTAACCGAAAAATTAGGCTTTAATTTTAGCCAAAAAGGTCCACAGGTTTTAATTATTCACACTCACACCTCGGAATCCTATGCGCCGTCAGACAAAAACTACTATTTACCAACCGACCCAGACAGAACTCAAGATATGCGCTTTAATGTAGTAAGAGTAGGCGAGGCTATGACAAGTACACTAAAAGGAATGGGTATTAACGTAATTCACGATAGAACTGTGCATGATTATCCCTCGTATAATGGCTCGTATAAAAGCTCGCTTGCAACGGTGCAACAATACCTTGAAAAATATCCATCAATAAAGGTTGTAATAGATGTTCATAGGGATGCAATGATTACAGCTGAAAAAACGAAATTAAAATTATGTACAACAATCGAAGGAAAAAAGACAGCACAAATTATGACGGTAACAGGCACCGACCAGGGGGGACTTTCCCACCCTAAGTGGAGGGAAAATTTAAAATTTGCAATCAAACTGCAATCACGGTTTAGCAAAATGTACCCAACTTTAGCACGCCCAATTAATTTGTGCAAGGAGAGGTATAATATGCACACAACAACAGCATCTTTAATACTTGAAGTAGGAAGTAATGGAAACACATTAGAAGAAGCAGTAAATGGCGGAACTTACGCCGCCAAAGCTTTAGGAGCATTTTTAAAGGATATAAAGTAGATGAATAAATATGTTATTTTAATATTAATACTTTTCGTTTATACTGTGTTTATTGGTCTTATAGTGTCCGACTGTGCAATAGGAACAATGGCAGGTAGACCAATATTAGTAAACACTATAAAGGCGACTTTTGAAGCGCACAAAGTATATTTTCAACTGCCTCTGAAATAATGGTATTGCTTAAGGCTTCAATATCACATCATTTTTAAAGCAAGGGGACACCCCAATCCGTCCCCTTGCTCCCCCACTCCTCTCGATTTTTAGCGTCTACGTATCTTTCTCCATATGATTCAGTGTCTACGCATTTCTCTTATGAATATCCAAATAAGCCAAAGACCACTTGTCACAATTACCATTAATACATCAACCAGAAACGATAAACAACCATATTTGTTCATACTAATTCTCCTCTCAAATCAATAGAACACAAGGGGACGGTTTGAGTTCTGCCCTTGTGTTAATATTAGAATTATATGTCATATATTAAATTTCTTCTATGATTTGCTTGCCGTTGTCACTTTTCCACTTTTTGTATTCCTCAACATCAGAATGAATGGATTTTAATACCCAGCCCCATAGTATTATATCATCTATGTAACCAACACCAGGTATAGGATCTGGGATTAAATCAATAGGTGAGACGATATAAATCAATGTTGAAACTATACTGATAATCGTTCCTATAGGTATGTCGGTATATTCCTTTTTTATATAACTTCTAACTAAAGAAACCATACAAGCTATATCACTTATATATTTTCCGATGTGGGGTATTAGCTTTAATTTATTTTCAAGCCTTTGAATAAGTCTTTCAAATTTGTCCTCATCATTGATTGTTGATTTTGCTTCTTCGCTATTAGTTTCAACTGCCTTTCTTAGTTTTTCATTAGTAAATACTTTGTTTTCTTTTTCCATTTAAATTCTCCTATTCTATTTTATTTTATTTCTCATAATATGCTATGTAATTTTTGCGAGAGATTTTGATGTCAGGAAGCAAGATAAACTAGGGTACGGGCAACAAAACACAATGGGCGGTTTGCTTTTTATAAAGGAGACTTTTGAAGCTCACAAAGTATTTTTTCAACTGCCTCTGCAATAGAGGTGTTACCAGAAATTTCAACATTGCACCATTTTTGATAAAGAGCAAGGCGCTCGTTATAAATTTTATATAATGCGTCAGTACCGTTTGCAAGAAGTGGTCGTGTAGCTGTGTCAATATCCCCTGCAATAGCATCAATATCACGGTTTAAAAATATAATAATTCCATTTTCTTTAAGAACCTTCATATTGTTAGGGTTTAAAACAACACCGCCACCTGTTGAAATAATACAACGTGTGTTTTGTGAAAGTTCTTTAATTTTTTCACTCTCAAGCCTGCGAAATTCATCCTCGCCATGCTTTGCGAAAATTTCAGGGATAGTCATTTTTTGAGACTTTTCAACCTCGTGGTCAACATCAACAAAAGGAATATTAAGGCGCTTTGAAAGTAGAGTGCCTTTTTTTGTTTTGCCACAGCCCATAACACCAATTAGCACAATGTTTTTGTGGAGTGATAGGTTGGTTTGATAATCTCGGCTAATTTCCATTAAGCCACAGAAAAAACGCTCGGCAAAAGAGGCAAGGCTACTATTTTGCAATAGGTTAGTCCTTTCAAGCAAAAGCTCATCCTCACGAGTGCAGTTATATATAGGCAAATTATTCTCTTTTTTATATTCACAAATCGATTCTGCGATTTGCATACGCTTTTCAAAAAGGTCTACTAATTGCCTATCAACATTATCAATTTCTTCTCTAAGTTCATCTAAATTCTTCATTTTCCCTCCATCAAAAGCTCTGCAATACCAATAGCAATAGCCGATTCAACCACAACAACTGCACGTTGCACTATGCAAGGGTCGTGCCTGCCATGTATGGAATAGTTAACGTTTTCCATAGTAGAAACATCAACAGTTTGTTGCTCCTTTGATATTGACGGAGTTGGCTTAAAGGCTGTGCGAACAATTATTGGCATACCATTTGTTATGCCACCATTTATGCCACCATTGTTGTTCGTTTTTGTATATATTTTGCCGTTTTCGGCGTAAATGCTGTCATTTGCAACGCTTCCACGCATTTTTGAAATATTAAAGCCGGTTCCAAATTCCACCCCTTTAACAGCAGGAACGGAAAACAAAAGGTGAGAGAGTACGCTTTCGATGCTATCAAAAAATGGCTCGCCAATACCAACAGGCAAACCAATAACAGCCGCCTCAACAATGCCACCAATAGAGTCCTGCTCCATTTTTGCTTTTTGTATTTCCTCTTTCATTTTTATGCCAATTATATCATCAATTACTGCAAATTTCTTGCTTGCAAGGGTGGTAAGTAGCTCCTCATCAATAACATCGAATTTTTTCTCGCTAATTTCACCAATTCTTAAAATATGACCACCAACAGTAATTCCCTTTGACTTTAAATACATCTTAGCAATTGCGCCACAGGCAACTAATGCGGCAGTAATCCTGCCAGAAAAATGCCCACCACCACGGTAATCATTATTGCCACCATACTTAACAAAGCCAGTATAATCGGCATGAGAGGGGCGCATATAATTTTTTATTTTGTCATAATCCTTTGAAATAGTGTTCGTATTTGGAATGAATATGCATATAGGCGAGCCAGTAGCTTTGCCCTCGAAAACACCACTCAAAATTTTAAATTCATCAGCTTCAAGGCGTGGGGTTGAAAGGGTATCATGTCCACCTGCCCTACGCAAAAGCTCTTTTGCTATGTAATCAATATCAATTTCAAGCCCAAATGGAACACCGCAAATAGTAGCACCAATGCCCTCCCCGTGGGATTCGCCAAATATTGATATTTTGAAATTATTTCCCCACATTCCACTCATCAACAATTCCTCCTAAGCTTGCAAAATCACTCCAAAAGTGAGGGTATGATTTTTTAACACAGTCACTATCCTCTAAAACAACAATATCACTGCAACAGGTTGTGGCAATAGCAACAGCCATAGCAATTCTATGGTCATTACAGCTATTTGTTGTGCCACCCTTTAAACTGCTTGAACCCTCTATAATAAGCCCATCATTTTTCTCTAATACAGTAGCGCCAAGGGAATTTAGCTGTTCGGTAATAGAGGTTAGTCGGTCACTCTCTTTTATACGAAGCCTGCTTGCGCCTGTAATTAAGGTTTCGCCCTCTGCAAGGGAGGCAAGAACTGTTAAGATTGGCACAAGGTCTGGTATTTGTGAGGCATCAATCTCACAGCCGTGAAGTGTTGATGGTAGCGCCGCAATTCCGTCATTTTCGCAAACTATATTTCCACCCATTCGCTCAATTATTTTTATAATTTCTCTGTCACCCTGCTTGCTTTCAAGGCTAAGTCCCTTACACACAACAAAGCTACCAAGTGCCCCTGCCGCAAGGAAAAATGCAGCCTGTGAAAAATCAGCCTCAACAGTATAATTTGTAGGCTTATAGCTTTGCCCACCGTGTATTCTAAATGTATGATAATTATTATTGTGAACAGTAACACCAAACTTTTCCATAATGTCAATCGTCAAATCAACATAGCCTTTGGATTCAAGTGGCGTAGTAATTCTAATTTCACTATCAAACGGATAAAGAGGAAGCGAAAACAGCAGTCCACTAATAAATTGACTGCTAATATCCCCCTCAATTTCAAGAACACCGCTAATGTCCCCTGCGTTTATAGTAAGTGGCAATGCACCATTATCATTGCTATATTCAATTTCTTTTTGGTCAAATAATGTGTAATATGCATTTAGTGGACGAGTAGGCAAACGCCCATGACCAGTAAATGTAATAGGTGCCTTAGAATGTAGCACTATAGGAATTAAAAACCTTAATGTCGAGCCACTTTCCATGCAGTCTATTGTGCTTGCTGTAGCTTTTTTTAAGGTGTGCGTTCCGTCGATAATAAGGCGGTCACCGTCCCTCGAAATGATTGCACCAAGCGCTGTCATAGCGTCGATAGTTGCATCTATGTCAAGAGATTGCCCTATATTATGAATTTCAGAAATGCCATTAGCAAGGGAAGCACAAATAATAGCTCTGTGGCAAAGCGATTTTGATGGAGGGATAACAACGCTCCCATTCAATTTTGATGGAGTAAGTGTAACGCTTTTCATAATTCACCAACTTAGTTTAAAAATAATTTAGTACATCTGATTTCGGTAATTTCTTTATTATTGCATTTCCAACTTTATCAAGCAAAATAAGGTTAATATCGCTATTTTCAGACTTTTTGTCAAGCGACATTGCGTCCGCAAGGCAAGCCTTATCAATATCAAGCTGATATGGAAGATTATATTTAATAAGAACATTTTTGATTTTTTCAGCTGTTCCAAAAGGAGTAATCTCCATTTTTTCACCTGCAAGAGCGGCATTATACATTCCAATTGCAACGCCCTCACCGTGGGTATATTTAGAATAGTTATAATAATTTTCAACTGCGTGACCAAGCGTATGCCCAAAGTTTAGTATCATTCGCTCGCCTGTGTCAAATTCGTCAGCCTCAACCACAACTCGCTTAATATTGCAACAGGTTTCAATTATTTCGTCTATTTTTTCAAAAGGGTTTTCATTTGATAGCAGGTCGAAAAGCGCAGTATCACGAATGCAACCATATTTAATAACCTCTGCCATACCGTCTGCAATAACCCTTTTTGGTAATGTTTTAAGGCAATCGGTATCAATTAAAACAATTTTTGGTTGATAAAAGCTTCCAATAAGGTTTTTACCCTGTGGAACATTTACTGCAACCTTGCCCCCAACCGAGCTGTCAACCTGTGCAAGCAAGGAAGTTGGGATTTGAATAAAAGGCACGCCACGAAGCAGGGTAGACGCCGCAAAGCCTGTTAAATCGCCTATCACACCGCCACCTAATGCTATTATAACATCTTTTCGTGAAATTTTAAAGTCAAGCAAAAAATCATACACCTTTTGTAGCATTGCAATCGACTTTGTAGACTCTCCTGCTGGTAGGACTAATTTTTTCACCTCACCAGAAAATTGATTTAAAAGAGTATCACCATAATATTTATCAACATTTTCATCTGTAATTATGGCAACCTTGTTATAGTTTATGTATTCATGGGCACGGTTTAATATACCACTATCAATTAAAATATCATAGCTATTTTCGCCTAAATTAACGTGAATTTTACGCATTGTCTATTAGCTCCTTGTCAAGACGAACTCTACGCATAATTTCCATAAGCGCTCGATTATCGCCACATTTTATAGCAGTTTTAATATCGTTTAAAGAATTTGTAAACCTATCTATTTCTTCAATCAAATATTCACTATTGTTAAGGAAAAGCTCTGTCCACAATAGCTCATTTATTTTTGCAACCCTTGTTACGTCCTCGAAGCTTCCACCTGTAAAATTTTTATGCTTTACAAGTAGAGGTGTGTCGCACATTGCTGTTGCAATAACGTGTGGCAGCTGGCTTGTGTATGCAATAATTTTATCGTGGTTTTCAGGAGTTGTGCGTGTAATCGTTGCACAGCCTATTGCAATAGCAAGTTTTTCCACAACTTTAATTTGTTCCTCCGTTGCACCCAGTGGAGGGGTAATAATGAAATTTGCACCACGAAACATAGTATCAGTAGAATTAATAAAGCCAGAAACCTCACGCCCTGCCATAGGGTGCCCACCAATATAAATGAAGTTTAACTTTGTTTCATTATATAGTTTCATTAAAGGACTTTTTACACCCACAACATCTGTTAAAATACTATTATCTTTAAAATTATTTATATTATCCCTAACAAAATTAAGTGATGCATCAGGGTATAGGCACAAAATAACAATATCACTTTTGCTAAGTGGCTCTTTTGCAGAGGTATAGCCATCATCAATAATATTTTGTTCCTTTGCAAATTGCAAAACACTGTCATTACAGTCAACCCCGTAAATTGCCTTAACGCTTGATTTAAGCGCACGGGCAACAGAACCGCCAATAAGTCCAAGACCTACGACGGTAACAGTTAAGCTGTTCATATAGTTCTGCCCTCTAATTCGGCATATTTAGATAATTTTTGCATAAGACCATCAAACGCAACTGGTGTTAGCGATTGTGGGCCATCACATAAAGCGCAAGCAGGGTTGTTATGCACCTCGATTATAACACCATCAGCACCTGCAACTATTGCCGCCTTTGAAAGAGGCTCAACCATCCAGCTCATACCTGTTGCATGAGAAGGGTCAACAATAATAGGCAAATGTGAAAGCTTTTTAATAGCAGGAATTGCGCTAAGGTCTAATGTGTTTCGTGTGTATGTTTCAAAGGTACGAATTCCACGCTCACAAAAAATAACATTCGGGTTACCGCCTGCCATAATATATTCAGCAGACATAAGCCATTCTTCAATAGTGTTTGCAAGCCCTCTTTTCAAAAGAATTGGAGTTTTAATCCTACCTACCTCTTTTAAAAGGTCAAAATTTTGCATATTTCTTGCACCAATTTGTATAACATCAACGTCTTCTACAAAACGCTCCAACATTTTTGGAGACATAATTTCAGAAACAATAGGTAGCCCAGTTTGTGCCTTAGCCATTTTAAGTAGGTCTAAACCATCAGCCTCAAGCCCTTGGAACGCATACGGAGAAGTGCGTGGCTTAAATGCGCCACCACGCAAAAACCCTGCACCACTCGCTTTAACATCTTTTGCAATCTGCGTAATTTGTTCTTCTGTTTCAACCGAGCAAGGTCCAGCGATTATAGCAAGCTTTTCGCCACCAATTTTTTGTCCGCAAATATCAATAATTGTGTTTTCAGGGTGAAATTTCCTGTTAGTCTTTTTATATGGCTCGCTAACCTTCATAACCTTATCAACAAAAGGGTTAGCCATTATCTTTTCTTGGTCAACTGCTGATGTATCTCCAACTAAGCCAATTAGTGTACATTCGGCGCCTTTTGAAATGTTAAGTTGAACATCATATTCATTTAATAAAGAGAAAACCTGTTCGGCTTGCTCGCTATTAATATTAGGTTTTAAAATAACTATCATTGTAAGTACCATTAGCCTTTCGGGCTCACAAAATTTTATTAAAACTGTACCACACACTTATCGTGAGCCAGATAAGGCGTACTTCGTACCCTACTGCGTTGTAAACAACGCCGCGGTCGGGTTAGAATGGTACTTTGCACATAGGCGTTTTGGAGCGTTTTTTGCGACAAAAATTTCGCCTGTGCAATAAATTCCTGCGGAGCATTTAGTTTGAAAGCGATTTTCTTTCAAACTATATCGCCTCCATTATTCCTTACAGTATAATAAAAAAATACATTTTCGTCAAGAAAATATTTGAATTTTACATTATACTTGTGTTATAATGATACCAATTCCAGTTTAAAAACTGGAATTGGGTGGCGTAAGGCTTGCACAGCAAGCCAACAGCCACACTATTTCGCATTTGAATTCCAATTATTTTTATAAAGATTTCAAATGCGAAATAGTATGATATACTAAGAAGCACTATGGAGGTAAATAATGTCACATTATCAAGATAATATAAGGAATTTTTGCATAATAGCACATATAGATCACGGAAAAAGCACCCTTGCAGACAGATTATTAGAATTTACAGGGGTTATTTCTGCTCGTGAAATGGAGGAGCAGATACTCGATAATATGGAGCTGGAGCGTGAGCGTGGAATAACCATAAAGGCTCGTGCTATTCGTGTTGTCTATAAGGCGAAAGATGGCGAAGAATATATTTTGAACCTAATAGATACCCCTGGGCACGTTGATTTTAACTATGAGGTTTCACGAAGCCTTGCGGCGTGTGAGGGCGCAATATTAGTAGTAGATGCGGCACAAGGTATAGAAGCGCAAACCTTAGCAAACACATACCTTGCGCTTGAACACAACTTAGAATTAGTACCAGTAATAAATAAAATTGATTTACCAAGCGCACAGCCAGACCATGTAAAAAAAGAGATTGAAGATGTAATAGGCATTCCTGCTGATGAGGCTCCGCTAATTTCAGCAAAAATGGGCATAGGAATTGAAGAGGTTTTAGAGCAAGTAGTTGCGAAAATCCCTGCACCAAAGGGTGATGAGGATGCACCACTTCAAGCATTGATTTTTGATTCATATTACGATACCTATAAAGGTGTAATTGTATATTGCAGAGTTTTTAATGGCTCAATCAAAGCTGGAACAAAAATTAAGCTAATGGCAAATGGCAAGGAATTTGACGTAGTTGAGGTAGGGCATTTAAGACCAAGCGGAATGATAATTTCAAAGGAGCTTAAAACAGGCGAGGTTGGTTTTATAGCAGCAAGCATTAAAAATGTATCAGACACCCACGTTGGTGATACTGTAACTACTGTTGAAAACCCTGCCAAAACTGCACTTCCTGGCTATCGCAAGGTTAACCCTATGGTGTTTTGTGGTATATACCCAGCAGACGGTGCAAGGTATGATGATTTGCGTGAAGCACTTGGTAAATTGCAATTAAATGATGCTTCGCTTAGCTTCGAGCCAGAAACCTCGTTAGCGCTTGGCTTTGGCTTTCGTTGTGGTTTCTTAGGCTTGCTACACATGGAAATTATACAGGAAAGGTTAGAGCGTGAATATAACCTTGACCTTGTAACAACAGCGCCAAGCGTTGTGTATAAAATAACAAAAACAAACGGTGATGTTTTAGAAATAGACAATCCAACAAACCTACCACCAGCTGTGGAGGTTTCATATATGGAGGAGCCAATGGTTAGCGCAAATATAATGGTGCCAACGGATTTTGTAGGCAATATTATGGAGTTGTGCCAAGAAAGACGTGGAATGTTTAAGGATATGAAATATCTTGACGAAACAAGGGTGTCACTTCATTATGAGCTTCCTTTAAACGAAATTATATATGACTTTTTTGATGCGCTAAAATCACGCACAAGGGGCTATGCCTCGTTTGATTATGAATTAATTGGCTATCAAAAATCTGTTCTTTCAAAGCTTGATATTTTGCTAAATGGTGAGGTTGTTGATGCACTAAGCCTTATAGTTCATTCAGATAGAGCGTATGACAGAGGTCGCAAAATAACAGAAAAATTAAAGGCGGCAATTCCAAGGCAGATGTTTGAAATACCAATTCAAGCGGCGGTTGGAAATAAAATTATCGCCCGAGAAACCATAAAAGCAATGCGAAAAGACGTTCTTGCAAAATGCTATGGTGGTGATATTTCAAGAAAAAGAAAGCTACTTGAAAAGCAAAAAGAGGGTAAAAAACGTATGCGCCAAGTAGGCTCGGTTGAAGTTCCACAAGAGGCATTTATGTCTGTTTTAAAATTAGACTAATGAGTATAGGATTATATATTCATATACCATTTTGTGTTAAAAAGTGTAATTATTGTGATTTTAATTCGTTCGATAATTTGAACGAATTAAAACAGCCATACACAAATGCGCTAATTAAAGAAATAAATGATAGCAAATATAGTGATATTATAGATAGCGTTTTCATAGGTGGTGGCACGCCAACATCTCTTGATATTTCTATGCTAGTCGACATAATAAAAGCAGTAAAGAATAAATTTAACCTGCAAAATGCAGAATTTACCGTAGAGGTAAACCCTGCAACACTTGATAAAAATGGCTTTACTATTCTTAAAAAAGCAGGGGTAAACCGTATTAGCTTTGGCTTGCAGTCTGCAAATGATGATGAGCTTTTAACACTCGGAAGAATACACACATATAGTGACTTTGAAAAATCATATAATTTAGCTGTGGAATGTGGCTTTGATAATATAAATGTAGATTTAATGTTCGCCCTCCCTAACCAAACGCCCCAAAAATGGGAGCACACATTAAAAAAGGTTGTAGGCTTATCCCCACAGCACATTTCCTGCTATTCATTAATAATAGAGGAGGATACTCCTTTTTATGATATGGACTTTAGCCTTCCAACCGATGAGGTTGACAGAGAAATTTATGATTATACAATCAAATTTCTTGCCGAAAATGGATATAAGCATTATGAAATATCAAATTTTGCGAAAGAGAATAAAGAGTGTAAGCATAACATAAAATATTGGCGGAGGGGTGAATATATCGGCTTTGGCGCAGGTGCACATTCGCTTTATAATAATGTAAGGCTTGAAAATGAGGAAAATGTTAAGGAGTATATTAATAATAACAGCGTAACTAAAACAAACCTAACAAAAGAGCATATAATAAGCGAATACATTTTTTTAGGGCTTAGAATGACAAATGGAATTAGCCTAAAAGAATTTCACAGCCTATTTGGCATTGATTTTGCTGAAAAATATGCAGATATAATAAGAAAATATACAGCATTAAACCTTATGAAAATTGATGATAGATGCTATTTAACAATAGATGGTCTAAATGTGTCGAATAAAATTATGGCAGAATTTTTGTAAAAAACTATTGACATATCGACCAAATAGTGTTATTTTTATGTTAAGGGTTTAGCACTCGACAAGGTAGAGTGCTAACAACGGAGGTGATAGCAGTGGAGCTTGATGAGCGGAAAAAGCAAATACTCGGCGCAGTAATCGAAAGCTATATAGAAACAGCAGAACCTGTTGGCTCTCGAACTATATCAAAAAACCACAACCTTGACCTTAGCCCTGCAACAATAAGAAACGAAATGGCAGACCTTGAAGATATGGGCTTGTTAGAGCAACCGCACACCTCGGCAGGTCGCATACCATCACACCTTGGTTACAGAATGTATGTAGATAGGCTTATGAAAAGGTATGAGCTAACTGCAAACGAAATAAGCAAAATGAACGCCATAATGCAACATAAGGTTGCCGAGATGGATTCAATGGTAAAAGAAATGTCAAACATATATTCACGCCTAACGAACTATACTATAATTGGTGCAACAGAGGAAGTTAAACGTGGCTATGTGAAGCATTTTCATCTTGTGCCAATTGATGATAATAGCGGTATGTTAATGCTTATGACAGATATTAACATAGTTAAAAACAAAAAAATAAGCTTTGACGTTCCAACAGATGCTTATATGGCAAATGAAATTTCCAACATATTAAACGATAAGCTTGCAGGAATACCGCAAAATAAAATTGATATTGATTTAATAGTTGAATTGCAAAATGAATTGATAAATCATCAAAGCGTAATAATGCAAATATTAAAATTTGCAAATGAATGTTTAAATTCTACGGAAAATTCCGAGGTTTTCTTAGGTGGTGCAACAAATCTTCTTAATTTCCCCGAGTACAGCAATGTTAACCGTGCAAAGCAGCTGCTTGAATTTTTAGATAATAAAGCAAATTTGCATAGAACAGTTGCACTTCGTGAGGGGCAAAAGGTTAAAATAATAATTGGTAACGAAAACGAGGCGTTAGAGCTTCAAGATTGCTCGGTGGTGCTAACATCATATACAATTGGTGATAATGTGGTTGGTACAATAGGGCTAATTGGTCCTACTCGAATGGACTATTCTCGTGCTGCGTCTAATCTTGAATTTTTCACGCAGCAGTTAAATAAATTAGTGCAAAAAAACATTATGGAGGATAAATTATGACGGAAAACGAGATTGAAGTTTTAGAAACCGAAGAAAACGAAGAAGTAGAAGAACAGTTAGAACAACAAGAAGAGGTGGACATAGAAAAAGAATTAAATGATAAATATATGCGCCTGCTTGCAGAATTTGATAACTTCAAAAAACGCACTCAAAAAGAAAAGATTCAAATATACACAGACGCTGCGGCAGATGTTGTAGAGGCAGTATTGCCTGTTTTTGATAATTTGCAAAGAGCAATATCATCAGAGGTAAAAAGCGATGCCAAAACAGTTTTAGATGGTGTTAAGCTTATTGAAAAGCAATTTGAAGATGCGCTGAAAAACATAGGTGTTGCGCAAATTAACGCAGTAGGAGAGCAGTTCGACCCTGAAATGCACAATGCAGTTATGCATATTGATGACGAAAGCTTTGGTGATAACATAGTCGTTGAAGAATTTGCTAAGGGTTATAAATATAAGGAAAAAGTAATAAGACATTCAATGGTCAAAGTAGCCAACTAAAAGGAGGAAATTAAAATGGGTAAAATTATAGGAATTGATTTAGGAACAACAAATTCATGTGTAGCTGTTATGGAGGGTGGAGAGCCAGTAGTTATCCCTAACGCAGAGGGCGCAAGAACAACTTCATCAGTTGTAGCATTCACAAAAACTGGTGAGCGTTTGGTAGGGCAAATCGCAAAACGTCAAGGTGTAACAAATCCTGAAAGAACAATAAGCTCAATAAAACGTGATATGGGAACTGATAAAAGAGTCTCCATTGATGATAAAAAATATTCACCACCAGAGGTTTCAGCAATGATACTTCAAAAGCTAAAAGCAGATGCTGAAAGCTACTTAGGCGAAACAGTAACACAAGCGGTTATTACTGTACCAGCATATTTTAGTGATGCACAACGCCAAGCTACAAAGGATGCAGGTAAAATTGCAGGTCTTGAGGTTCTTCGTATAATAAACGAGCCAACAGCGGCGGCACTTGCTTATGGGCTTGATAAAGACCATGACCAAAAAATAATGGTTTATGACCTTGGCGGTGGAACGTTTGACGTATCAATTCTTGAAATTGGTGACGGTGTATTCGAGGTTTTAGCAACAAGTGGTAACAACCGTTTAGGTGGAGACGATTTTGATGAGAGAATTGTTAAATTCCTTGCAGAGGAATTCAAAAAAGAAAACGGTGTAGATTTAAGAAACGACAAAATGGCTCTTCAACGCTTAATAGAAGCGGCAGAAAAAGCTAAGATAGATTTATCAGGAGTTGCAACTGCAAACATAAACCTACCATTTATAACAGCAGATGCATCTGGTCCTAAGCATTTAGATATTACTTTAACTCGTGCAAAATTCAACGAAATAACTGCTGACCTTGTTGAAAAAACAATGGAGCCTGTTCGTACAGCATTAAAAGATTCTGGCCTTTCAGCAGACGAAGTAGATAGAGTTTTGCTTGTTGGTGGTTCTACAAGAATACCAGCAGTTCAAGAGGCTGTTCGTCGCATAATCGATAAAGAGCCAACAAAGGGCATTAACCCAGACGAATGTGTTGCAGTAGGTGCGGCAATACAAGGTGGCGTTTTAGCAGGTGATGTTAAAGGCTTAGTTCTTTTAGATGTAACCCCACTATCACTTGGTATCGAAACAGAGGGTGGCATTTGCAATAAAATTATCGAAAGAAATACAACAATACCAACTAAGAAGAGCAGAGTATATTCAACAGCGGCAGATAGCCAAACAACTGTTACAATAAACATACTTCAAGGTGAGCGTGATATGGCGGCACATAATAAATCACTTGGACGCTTTGAATTATCAGGTATTCCACCAGCACCAAGGGGTGTTCCACAAATTGAAGTAACCTTTGATATTGATGCAAATGGTATAGTAAACGTATCTGCAAAGGACTTAGGAACAGGCACACATCAAAAAATTACAATAACTGCAAGCTCTAACCTTTCAGAAGCAGATATTGAAAAGGCAGTACAAGAGGCAGAGAGATTTGCCGATGAAGATAAGGCATACAAAGAAAAAGTTGAAACAAGAAACCACGCAGAGCACTTGGTTTACCAAAGCGAAAAGGCACTAACGGATATAGGCGATAAAGTTTCAGAGGAAGAAAAAGAATTAGTAAAGGCTGAAATAGAAAAAGTTAAAGAAGTATTAAAGGGTGAGGATACCGAGGCTATTAAAGCGGCAGCTGAAGAATTATCAAAGAAATTCTATGAAATTTCAGCAAAACTATACGAACAACAAGCGCCACAAGGCGAAGGCGAACAAGCAGAGCCACAAAGTGGTGATGATACAACAGTTGATGCAGAATATACTGTTGACGATGACAAAAAATAAAGGTAAAATATATAAACAAGCTCGTAAGAGCTTGTTTGTTTGTTAAAAAAAAGAGGTGGATATTATGGCAGAAAAAAGAGATTATTATGAAATATTAGGGCTACAAAAGGGTGCAAGTGAAGCAGAGATAAAAAAAGCATTTCGCAAAAAGGCAAAAGAACATCACCCAGACCTAAACCCAGACGATAAAAAGGCAGAGGCAAGCTTTAAAGAAGCAAATGAAGCCTATGCTATATTATCTGATAGCGAAAAGAAGGCTCGTTATGACCAATTTGGTCACGCAGGCACAGACGATAGCGGTGCAGGTGGAGGCTATGGCGGAGGAGGATTCGGTGGCTTTGGCGGCGATATGGATATTGATTTAAGCGATATTTTTGGCTCGTTCTTTGGTGGCGGTGGCGCAAGCAGAGGCTCAAGGCGTAATGGCCCACAAAAGGGTAGGGATATAGAACAAACAATTGTGTTAACCTTTGAGGAAGCTGCAAAGGGCACCGAAAAGGACTTAAATATAAGCCGTTATGAGCATTGTGATGATTGTGGTGGAACGGGCGCTAAAAAAGGCACATCTGCGCAGACATGCTCAGCTTGTAATGGTGCAGGGCAAGTGCGTCAACAAACACGCACGCCTCTTGGTGTGTTCCAAAATGTAGTTACCTGTTCTGCCTGTGGTGGTGAGGGTAGCATAATAAAAGATACCTGTAATAATTGTAGTGGAAAAGGTCAAGTGAGAAAAACTCGCAAAATAAATGTTAAAATCCCAGCAGGCATTGACCACGGGCAAACCTTAACACTTCGTGGCGAGGGTGACCATGGTAAAAAAGGTGGTCCATCTGGCGATTTATATATAACTGTTTCAGTTAGGCAACACGCCCTGTTTACAAGAACTGGCTATGATGTGCATTGCACCATACCAATAACCTTTGTGGAGGCAGCATTAGGTGCAGAAATAGAAGCACCAACTCTTGATGGCAAGGTGAATTTAAAGGTAGCCGACGGAACGCAAACAGGAACAACCTTTAGGCTTCGTGGCAAGGGTATTCAGCGTATTCGTGGCAATGGTCGTGGTGACCAGTTTGTTAAAGTTGTTGTGGAAATTCCTAAAAATTTAACAGACAAACAACGCCAATTACTTAAAGAATTTGGTGCAACACTTGGCAACCACAATTCACAGCAAAAAACATCATTTTTCGATAAAATGAAAGAAACTCTTGGTTTATAGGAGAAATTATGGATAATTGGAATCAAATAAAAGTTACAGCAAGTAGAGAAATTTCTGAAACAGTTATTGCTGTAATGACGTCAATGGATTTTTCGGGTGGTTTAATGATAGAGGACTATTCCGATATATGTGATAATAATTATGACTATATCGAGGATGAGCTTTTAAATAAGGATAAAAACATAGTAATAGTAAGTGCCTATGTAAGCGAGCAGGACGACTTAAATAAAGCCTTAGAGCAGGTTAAATTACTACTGCCAATAACTGCTGAAGTTGAAGTAATTACAGTAGCCGAGAGCGATTGGGCAAACAATTGGAAAAAATATTATAAACCAATGAGGGTGGGCAAAAATATTGTAATCAAGCCATCTTGGGAGGAATATTCGCAAAAACCAAACGATGTTGTGGTCGAGCTTGACCCTGGAATGGCTTTTGGCACAGGCACGCACGAAACGACAAGAATGTGTATGGAAGAATTAGAAAGATATGTAACCACTGAAACTGATATTTTAGACGTTGGCTGTGGAAGTGGTATCCTTGCAATTACTGGATTATTACTTGGCGCAAAAACTGCAACAGGTGTAGATATAGAGGCAGTAGCAACAAAGGTAGCAAGGGAAAATGGTGCAAGAAATGGCTTTGTAGAGCCTAATTATACGATAAAACAGGGTTATCTTGTCGATGCAATAACAGGAAAATATGATGTTGTTGTAGCAAATATTATAGCCGATGTAATTATAATTTTAAGCAGTGATATTAAGGCATATTTAAAGCCGAGTAGCGTTTTTATATGCTCTGGAATAATTGATGATAGGGCTGATGATGTTGAAAAAGCCTTAACGGAAAACGGTCTGAAAATAACAAATATTATTAAACAAGGCGAATGGGTAGCTATTGTCTGTAAATTAATATAATACTTGTTTTTTTGTACCAATAATGCTATAATTATGAAATAATAAAATTAATACTAACTTCAATTAAAATGACTATTTATTTTACGGCTAATTTTCATAGCATTTTAAAATGAAATTAGTATAAGCTTGGAGTTTTTAGCGTATGCCTAAGTTTTTTGTAGATAAAGGGCAAATATCTGATGATGTAATAAAGATTATTGGTGAGGATGTTTTGCATATTTCAAAGGTACTGCGAATGTGCGAGGGAAATTGCCTAACCGTTTGTGACGGTGAGGGCGACGATTATTCTACAATAATTAGTAGCATTACAAAAACAGAGGTTACAGCGAAAATTATATCTAAAAAACGCTGCGAGGCAGAGCCAAATGTTAAGGTTACTCTGTTTCAAGCCCTTCCAAAGCAAGGCAAAATGGAGTATATAATTCAAAAGAATACCGAGCTTGGCATTGCTAAAATAGTGCCTGTATATTCAAAGCGATGTGTTGTTAAACCGTCAGATAAATCTTTGCGTTGGCAAAAGGTAGCAATCGAGGCAGCAAAGCAGTGTGGCAGAGGCGTTATTCCTCAAATTACAGAGGTTGTAACCTTTGATGAGGCTTTAAAGCAATTATCCCAGTGCGAGAGTAGTATTATGCTGTATGAATGTGAAACTGAAACCTGCCTTAAAGATGTAATTTCGGGCAGGAAATTCTCGAATATTGGAATTCTTATCGGTCCTGAGGGTGGCTTTGATGAAACAGAGGTACAAAAGGCTAAAAGCTTTAATATTCAAACTATAACACTTGGCAAAAGAATTCTTCGAACAGAAACAGCAGGAGCCGCAGTATTGCCAATAATAATGTATGAGCAAGGCGACTTGTAGGCAGTATAATCGGCATATTTTGAACATATCAAAGGAGTGGTTACATAAATGGCAAAGGTTAGAAATGAAAGAGTAAGCAAAAGTGAGAAAATAGCAAACGATTTTTTATTACAGCTAACGTATGCAATTTTATCATCAATTGCGCTTTTATTTATATATAATGGTAGAGTGTTCAAGTATGGCAATGACATAGGTCTTGCAATGCCTGCGTTCCTTTGGACAATGTTTGTTTTAACTGGTTTACTTGGTATATTTTTATTATATTTGTGGAAAACTAAGGCGAAAAATATTTATAAAGTAACTGCTATATATGCGTTTGTTACAAGTGGTGGGTTTTTCTGGTGCGTAGGTGTACAAGAAATAGCAAATTATTTGGGTAACCTTATTCCGCTTTTTAAATACTTTGCCAATTCCGAACGCTTGATTAGGCTTTTATTTATAATAATTATTCTTTCTATTCCAGCAGGAATTGCGAATTACTATTTTCAAATAAAAAAAATTAAAAGTAAAAAAATAAATATGTTTAAAACAGCAAAATAATAGGAATAATCTAAAAGTCCGATATGTTCGGGCTTTTGTTTTACAAAAAATGTATGTGAGGTGTATTATGAGCGTAAATTCAATAGAAATAAAAAGTGGCATACACTTGCACTATTTGCACACAAATAAGTTTAAGACTACAACACTTGGAGTATATATTCACAGACCATTAACGAGGGAAGAGGCAACGAAAAATGCGCTACTTTCAACCGTTTTGCGAAGGGGCTGCGAACTATTTCCAGATAGTAGAAGCCTTGCAAAACAGCTTGACGAACTATACGGTGCAACCCTTGAAACAGGTGTGCGCAAAAAAGGCGATTCGCAAATTATTAATATAAATTTATCATTTGCTAACGAAAAGTTTATAAATAATTCAGAGAAAATTTTGGAAAGCATATTAGCCCTTGCGGATAGTATGATTCTTAAACAAACTCATTTTTCAAAGGAGTATGTAGAGCAAGAAAAGGAAAATTTGAAAACGCAAATACTATCACAAATCAATGATAAACGTCAGTATGCCTCGTTGCGTTGCATAGAAGAAATGTGTAAGGACGAGCCAAATGGAATAGATAGGTTTGGATTTATTGAAGATATTGACGGTATATCTGAAAACAGCCTATATGAGCATTATAAGAACACTTTTTTAACAAGCCCTATGGACATATTCGTGTGTGGTGAGGTTGATATATTTTGGGTAGAGCAAAGGCTTTTAGAAATGTTTGCTACTGTTGAGGTTAAAAATTCAAAATACCCTAAAATTTCAATAATAAAAAATGTAGCCGAGGTTAAAAATATAACCGAAACAGAGCAAATAGCACAAGCAAAGCTATGCATGGGCTTTCGCACTATGGTTGAGCCAAATGATGCAAATTACCCTGCCCTGCTTATATATAACGCAGTACTTGGCAGTGGGCCATATTCAAAGCTGTTTAATAATGTTCGTGAAAAGCTTTCGCTTGCATATTACGTTTCATCAAATGCAGATTATCTAAAAGGAATAATGCTTATAAATTCAGGCATAGAGGTGGCAAATTTCCAAAAAGCCTATGATGAAATTATAATTCAAATGGAAGCTATTAAAAATGGCGATATTACAGACGAGGAAATGCATACAGCAATTCTCGGCACGATAAATAGCATTAAATCTCTTACCGATAACGCAGTCCTAATGGAGGATTACTATTTAAGCAAGCTAATAGCAGGAAATATAATTGATATTGACGAGCTTGTAGAGCTTGTAAGCGCCATAACGAAAGAGCAAGTAATTGAAGTTGCAAAGGACATTCGTTTAGACACGGTGTATTTCCTGAAAGGAAGTGAAGCGTAATGGTGTTCGAGAAAATTTGCAACAAAACATTAAATGAAACGCTTTATAAGGGCAGGCATAAAAGTGGGCTTACAATATATGTGCTACCAAAAAAGGAGCATAGCAAAAGCTATGCAATGTTTGCTACACACTATGGCTCGATAGATAGCGAGTTTATAGTGCCAGGTGAGGCGAGCATTACAACAGTGCCAGACGGAATTGCACATTTTTTAGAGCATAAGCTTTTTGAACAGCCGGGCGGTGGCAACGCATTTGATGAATATAGCAAAACTGGGGCATCAGCAAATGCTTTTACAAGCTTTAACACAACTGCATATTTGTTTTCATGCACAGATAAATTCTACGAAAACCTTGAAATTTTATTGGGCTTTGTAGGTCAGCCATATTTTACAGATAAAAATGTGCAAAAGGAACAAGGCATAATTGGTCAAGAAATTAGAATGTATGATGACGACCCAAATTGGCGAGTGGTTTTCAATATGTTAGAGGCGCTTTATGTAAACCACCCAGTTCGCAAGGATATTGCAGGAACTGTTGAAACGATTGCAGAAATAAACAAGGATATATTATATAAATGCTATAATACTTTTTATAATCCATCAAATATGATACTTTTCACCTGTGGTGATGTTGACCCAGAAATGGTGGAAGAGGTTGCAGATAAATATGTTAAGGCAGAACAGCAGGCAGAAATTGGTCGTTTTTATAAAACCGAGCCCGATAGGATTAATAAAGCAAAGGTTGAACAAAACCTTAGCGTTGCAACACCACTATTTTTGCTTGGGTTTAAGGATACCGACGTTGGCTATGAGGGTGAAATGCTGCTTAAAAAGGATATTACAACCTCAATACTGCTTGATATGTTAGCTGGCAAAAGCAGTGAAATGTATAACGAATTGTATGAGCAGGGCTTGATAAACGATAGCTTTAGTGCCTCGTATGAGGGTGAGCGTGATTATGGTTTTTCAGCAATGGGTGGCGAAAGCCCAAACCCAGAGCTTGTTCAAGAAATTATATTAAAAGGAATAGCCAACGCAAACCTAACAGAGCAGGAATTTCAGCGCTGCAAAAAGGTTCAAAAAGGGCAATTTTTGCGAATGTTCAACAGTGTAGACCGTTTGTCGCACAGCTTTGTGACAAATTTATTTAAAGGAATTGACCTTTTTAATTTCTTAGATGTGTGTGATAGTATAACATTAGACGATGTTAATGCAAGGCTTCAAAGGCACTTAACAAGCGAAAATGCAGGGATATCAATTATAAAACCTTATTAAACTATTTAGAGGGTGATGTTATGCAAATGGTAAATTTTCCAGGGCTTGGGCTCTATTTTAATATAAACCGAGTAGCCTTTGAGATATTTGGCAAGGAAATATACTGGTATGGAATAATAATAGGAACAGGACTGCTCCTCGCAGTTCTGTTTTGCGTTTGGGAGGCTAAAAGGGTTGGCTTGCCAGAGGATACAATGGTAGACATAGCATTAATTGGAACACCAAGCGCTATTATTTGCGCACGAATATATTTCGTTGCGTGGAACTGGAAGGACTATGCAGGAAACCCACTCTCAGCATTTGCCATTTGGGAGGGTGGAATAGCAATATATGGTGCAATAATCGGGGGAGTATTAGCAGGGTACATATATTGCAGGGTTAAAAAAATAAGCTTTGTAAAGGTTCTTGATGTTGGCGCATTTGGTCTGCTAATTGGGCAGATAATCGGTAGATGGGGCAACTTTATGAATGTGGAAGCATTCGGAAGTGAAACTAATTTACCATGGAGAATGGAAATATACAATAAAGAAGTATCAAGAATAATGTCAGTTCATCCAACTTTTCTGTATGAAAGCCTTTGGAATTTAGTAGGGTTTTTATTGCTATTTTATTATCGTAAATATAAAAAATTCGAGGGCGAAGTATTTTTACTATATGTAACATGGTACGGCTTAGGTAGAATGTGGATAGAACAGCTAAGAGTAGATTCTCTGCCATATTCAGCAAGCTTTAAAATATCACAAATAGTAGCAGTGGTAACTGCTATAGTTGGGATAGTTCTAATAGTGAGGAATAGAAAAAAGCGGTTAAATGATTAAATGGTGCTTGCAATCTAAATAGAGCCTACTCCATAGCCGCCTAAAAATTAGGCGGTTATGGAGTAGGCTCTAGATAACTATTTTATGTTTTTTGTAAACTAAATTATAATATTTAGGTGGACACTATAACCTATGTTAATGTCGCTTTGGGCAAAACCACAACCTCATAAAGTAACGCTGGGGCTTCTTATACGCCTAATATGGCGGTTGATGGAAACACAAGTACATCCTTTATGCAGTCAGCTAATGTGTTTCCAAGTTGGTGGCAGGTTGACCTTGCGTTGCCTTTCCGTATCTCACAGATTGAAATTGAAAAGAGGTATGATTCTGATTTGGATTCATACAAAAACAACTTTTTAATTCTCACTTCAAAGATAATAAGTAGACTTATTACATTTAAAATACTAATTTTGTATATTATATTGACGGAAATAAAAATAAGTAATATATTATTGCTTATAAGAATTATATTGTTAAAGTCCATCGGTAAAATGTCAATAGCCAAAAAACAATGAATGCTAATAACATACGCAGATATTTTACTCAAAAAGGCGCAAAAAGGGAAGCTCCTATTAAAACCCAGCCAAAATGTTAAAAACT
>Ga0247840_10001748_pt1 | contig 41218 bp, 43 predicted proteins | sample LaCruzMarch2015__FD_192404 | JGI IMG/M metagenome (GOLD analysis project Ga0247840, IMG submission 192404) | Freshwater microbial communities from meromictic Lake La Cruz, Castile-La Mancha, Spain - LaCruzMarch2015_17m | ecosystem: Environmental > Aquatic > Freshwater > Lake | place: Spain... | reverse complement strand
AAAGATATAGAAATTGAAAAATTAAAACAAGAAATTAAAGATATGGAAGAATACTATATTAAATCTACATTATCATTTAAGGAAGAAAAAACATTAAGTGATAATGAATTGAAAAGAATAATTGAATTCCAAGCAAAAACGATTAATAACCAAGTAGATAATATTAAATTTTTATATGAAAATACAAAAACAAAGAGATTAGATAAAAGGATGTTAAAACCATTTTTCGAGAATTGTATAAATATAGAAATAAAATTTAAATAAAAATATAATATATATATAAGAAATAAAGTATATATATATATAAAATGGAAATTGTAAGAGAACCAACACGATACGAGAGATGTAAAGAGAATATTTTAAAATATCAGAAAAAGAAACAACAAGACCCCGCTTTTGTTGAAAAAAGAAAAGAATATTATCGTAATAAACTACAAACAGATGATGTTTTTAGAGAGAAAAATAAACAAGCATCATTAAAATATCAAGCACAAGTAAGAGATAAACTTCAAAAATTAAAACAATTAGAAGAGATTTTTAAAAATTAAAACTATTTCTTTAAAAAATGATTTATTTTTTTCTTAACATATATACTGATTTACCAGCACCAGTTGCTAATTCTAAATATACTTTATTATTTTTTATAATTAAATCAAAACATTCACTAATAATTTTAGTTTGATAATCTCTTTTAATAATTATATTAGGTTTAACTTTATAAATATTATCAAGAATAACAGGTTTATTATTATGTTCTTTAATAATTTTATTAATATCATTAACATTAACTTCTGTTATATTTAATCCTAAAATAGGAAATTCAATAGTTAAAATATTAATTAATAAATCTAAACCATTTTTATAAATAAATTCAGTAGAACCATCATGATTTACTAAATATTTATGTATTTCATTAAGATATTCTAAATTTATATTATATTCTTTATTATATCTACCAATATGTGATATAATTTTATCATATTGTTTAAATATTAAATTATATTCAGATGTTTCTTCAATTTTATATAATTTATGATAATATGATTTATATGAATGTTGTTCTGATAAATGTCTATTATATGGATCAGTTGTATAGCCATATTTACATTTATTTTCATAATTCCAATCATTATTATAAATTATATAAAAATAAGACGATATTATGTCAGACATATTATTTATATTATAATCATTTTTTTATATTTTTATTAAGAATACATAAATATTTATTTAATACTGAGAGTACATTTTACAAAATTTATTTTTTTTGAAATTTTGTAAAAATGTACTCTTCCTTATAAAATCTTTAATTTTGTATTAAATATAATAAAAGTTTATATAAGATTATTTTAATATTACTATTAAATGGATTATAATACTAAAATTAATGAAAGTGATAGTATTGTTAGAACTACTGTTAATGAATTTTTAGAAAGAGCAGAAAAAGGAAAAATTAAATATGGTACAGATTTAGACCGAACTGATTTAATAGATATTGATTATTTGCAACACATGAAAGAAGAAATGATGGATTGTATTTTATATATCAATAAATTTATTGATATATATATAAAATAAATTAAATATTATTAAATAAATGAATAATATTCATATAAATAAGTTTGCAGATAAATTAAATATATACGACGGCGATGATATAAATTTAATGACTGAACATTTTATTATTAATAATAAAATTGATAATAAAAAAGAATTATATATAATTATTACTGATTTATATAATAATTTAGAAAAATTAGATAAAATATATATAACCGCATTAAGTAGTAGATTTCATTATAATAAAAAAAATTATTTAATAACAGTATGGCGTGGTGCTTATTATATATAAATAAATATTTTTTTATTAATACTAATTATAATAAAAAATGATTTATTTTTTAAATATAAATTATATAGATTATTATGTTTAGTCAAATGTTAAGAAGTTTCAATGATATTAAAGATATTATTAAATCAGTATCAGTTAAATATGATGATGATGATAATAATATTATTGACAATATTACATTAAAATATGATACATATGATGTAGAATTAATACCAGAAGCAGATTGTTGTAGTGTAAGTTGGTTTCATGCGATTAATAATTTAAATGAATTAGTTGGAAAAGAAATTGAAGGAATTATAGAAGATTTAACAGAAGATGTTGATTTACCATATTCAAATATTCAAGAAGTTGATAAAACTCATTTATATTATATTAGATTTAGAAATTCTAGTGATAAATTTAAATTTTATCTTACAAATAGTTCAAATGGTTATTATGATGGATGGATCCATATTAAAATTAATAAACCTGACAATAAACCAATATAAATAAATATAAATAAATAAATAATTTTTTGTATTTATAAATTAAATTGTAAAATTATAAAAAAATGATTTTATGATAAATAAAATAATTATCATAAAATGCTAAGAAGTTTTAAAGAAATTAAAGAACCAATTAAAAATGTTTTATCATCAAAAGACGATGATGGATTTATTACTAATATTAAGTTAGTTTATAGTAATTTTCAATTGGAATTAGTTCCAGAAGCAGATTGTTGTAGCATAAGTTGGTTTATTGAAAAAACAGATTTAAAAGTGTTAATTGGTAAGGAAATTGATTTTATTGACGAAGATACAAAATCTGAAATTAATTTACCAGATTCAAATATTCAAGAAGTCGATAAACATTATTTATATAAATTTTACTTTAAAAATTCATTAGATGAATTTGATATATACTTAACAAATTCATCTAATGGATATTATGATGGTTGGTTAAGTGTTAAATTGGTTAAATAAATATAATATTAAATAATATAAAATCCAAAAAATAAACTTTTTGGATTTTATAATATTATTATTTAACTGCTTTAAATTCCAGAATTACATAAAACATTGTTTAATAATATTAAAATATTAATTCTTTCTTCAAAAGTATAATAATCGACTTCATTATTATCATATTCGTTTTCATAATCGTGCGTTGTATAAAAATACAATGGATACATTATTATAGTATAATATTTAGAATTAAGTATATTAATCAATTTTTTATTTTTTTATAACTAATTGTAAAAAATTGATTAAGTTTTACATTAAATATAATTATAAATGGTATTAACTATTATTATTGGATTACCCTGTTCTGGTAAAACATATTATTCAAATAGTTTAACAAATACAATAATTTATGATGATTTTATAAGTAATTTTTATAATGGATTGTTAATAAATGATATAGAATTAAAAAAAAATATATGTATAAATGACCCGAGATTATGTGATTATAATATATTTATAAGATATATTAGTATATTTGAAACATATCTTAATAAAAATGATATAAAAATAGTTTTATTTAAAAATGAACCAGAAAAATGTAAAAAAAATATAAATACAAAAAATGTATTAAATACAATTGAATATTATACTACTAAATATGATTTAAATAATTATAATTTATATGATAATATAATATTAGATGTATATGAAAAATAATTATTTAATTGGTCTTTTTCTAGAAAATTGTTTAATATTAGTAGGTAACGTTTTACTACTAGTAAAATCAGCAAATTTAATTAATAAAGAAATTTGATTTAAATAATCATCAAATACTGATAAATTTTCTTTATTAAATATTTTTCTAAATTCACTACTGCTTTCATCTAATTTACTAATAATTAATTTAATATTTTTTTGTAAAAATATTAAAATAATATTCATAATATTTTTATCATGATCTATATTATAATATTCTATTTTTCTTTCTTGTAAATGTTTAGTTAATTCTAAATCAAAATTAAAAATTTCTTTAATATTATTAAAAACATTTACTGAAAAATCATTAAACATTAAATTTTTAATTATTAACATAACAAATGATATATAATATAATACATTATCTTGATTTTTAATATCAACTGTTTTTTTATATTTTGTAAATAAAAAATGATTTTTATCTTTTATAATTTTATTTATTTTATCTATAAATAAATCTATATTTTTATTATCTAATTCAGCTATAGCATCATATAATTTTTGTATATTTTCTTTTGATTCTGGATTAAAATAATCTACTGGGTCTGTTATAGTTTTACGTCCAGATGTTCTAGTAGGTTCTGTATATTTTTTAAGAAGATCATGTTTATCTTGATAATAATAAGGATTACCAATATTAAAACTAGTGTAATTTTTTTCAATATTATCTGTAATTATTTGTATTTCTTTATTTTTTTTATCAATATAATTAGATATTAATTTTTTTAATTCATTAATATTTAAACTAAAATTATAAGTTTCATTATTCCATAATTTTATTAATTTTGCATCTGACTTTAAAATATTAATATCATTAATATAATTATCATGAATAACACTTAAACTATCATTATAAATTAAGTTAATATAATAATTATAATATTTTTCTTTTTTATCTTTTTTATATTTTAAAATTTTATTTATTTCTTTTTGATTATTAATCAAATCTCTTTCAAGATATTTTATATGTTTATTAATTCTACTATCAATTTCTGCTATTTTAGTATCAAATGTAATTTTGTTAAAATTAATATAAAATATATTAAAAGTACGAAAGTCTATTAAACTATCATTTTTATCTTTAATAGTACTTATTAAATTATTAATTTTATCTAATAATTCATTATGTTCTTGTAATTTTAATATTAAAATTTCTTTTTGTTTATTTAAAAAAACTAATGCTTCTAATTTTGTATTAGTCATACACGATACAATATTTGAAAAATTAGTTAAAAAGTTTTTCATTTTTAAAATATTAAAATTAATAATATTTTTAATTACTGTATCATTAGAATCTGGTGTTTTACATAATAATAATTTATATATATTATTTACATCATTTATATGATTTAATTTATTAAAATAATTATCAAAAGAAATTTTATCAATCACTAAATTGGTATCAATATTATATAAATAATGTATATCATAAAAATTATCTTTTTCAGAATTTAATAAATGTTTTATAAAAAACTCAACATTTAATATTTTATCATTTTTAATTTCATTAAATAAATAATTATAATATGATACTAATTCAGCATTTGATGTTTTACTATTAGTTATTAATACATCAATTTGTTCTACAATTGTATTATATTTATTAACTAATATATAATTTTCTTCGGTTTTAAGTAATATAATAATATATTCTATAACTATTTGTAAATTTATAAATAAATTTTTAATAAAATTTATATCATTATCTAATAATAATTCAAAAGTATCTATTATATTTAAATAAAATAATGGTTCTTCAATATTTCTTGGTTCATTATATTTATCTGATGCAAATTTAATAATATTTTTCTTTTTAATATAACATAACATAACATATTTAATATTATCAATAAATTCATTTAATATATAATAATCAATATTATTATCATCAACAATTAATGTATTATAATTATTTAATGGCGATTTATTTTTACAAAATAATTTTTCTTCAATAAATTCAGATTTAAAACAAAGAATTTTATTATATTTTATATAATCTTCTTTATCTGTAAATGTTGTTTTTAAAAAAGATATAAAATTAGAATATGTTAATTCTCCTTTATTTTTAAATAAACTTATCATACCGTTTTTAGCATTATTTGTTTTAATATTTGTTACTATTTCATATTCAGTAGAAAAAATAGTTTTAACATTTAAATTTAATATAGATCTGGTTGCTGATAATTTATCACCTGAAATAAATATAGATTCTTTATTATTTGCTAAATTTATATTATTTGCAATAGAACAATATATGGATTGTCCCCAATCTCCTGCTTTCTTTAAATCAAATAATATATTTATTATATCTTTAATTTTATCGTAATCTGATGTATTATCATTTGCTGTATATAAATAAATTATTATAAATTTTAATATATATTCATTTACTTTTTTAATATCAACTGATTTATCTATTATTAATCTTTTAAATTTATTATTAATATCAGTTAAATTTCCTATAATTGTTAGTAATAATGTTATATATGTACTAATTAAACTAATTGTAAAAGAATTTTTATAATCAAATGCAATTGATAATATTGTTTTACCATTTACTATTTTTTTTATATAATAAATATTATCTGTTTCTTTATGTATATTATTACTATTAACTATTTTATTAAAAATATTTTTTATAAAATAAGCATTAGATGATATATCTTTATTAAAAGTAATTAACGGTAAATATTTATTATTAGTATCATTTATTATTATTTTAAAATAATTAATATTTAAATAGGTTTTAGTTAAATCTCTAAATGCTGTTTCATAATTATTTAAAGAACTATTTGATTTCTTATTAAAAACTTTATCAGTTATTTCATTATACATTGAAAATTTATCATTTTCTATATTTATTGACGAACTTGAATGAGGATCAAATACATATTCTAAAGGATATTCTTGATACGCGATTACATCATATACTTTATCTTTTATATTATGTAATTTACCATGATTAAAAAAATGTAAGCCTGTATCATACATATATTTATATGTTTTTGTATTATCTAAATTATAAAATGTTTTAATCATTTCAATTATTTTTGCATATACTAATTCTATATTTGCATCAGATTCATAATCCTGTTTTTTATTTGTATTATTATATAATACAATTTTATTTATTGTAGAACCAAAATCAATAAATGCAAATAAATTATAACCTTTATGAGAATCATCAAAATAATTATTATTAAATATATTATTTATTGTATTTAATAATATATTCTCTTCATAATTATTTGATGGTTCATTAAACAATTTACCAAAATTATTACGATCAGTGTCATTATCTATTATACTATTAATTTCATTAATTGAATTATTTAATATATAAATACTTATAGGATCTTTAGTTGTTTTTAAAAAATCATGTTTTCTATCTAATATATGTAATATTGATAAAAATTTTTTAGCATTTGGTTTTAAATTTACTATATCTCCCCCTTTTTTACTTTTACTACTACTTTCTTCTTTTATTGTTGATAGTTTTACTTTTTCTTCTTTTATTGTTGATAAGGGTTTTTTACTTATTTTATTAATTTTATAATATAATAATTTTAAAAAATCGGCGTTTTTATTAATTATATAATCTACATTTGTATTATATGATATTCTATTTAATAATAAATTTAATTTATAATCACTGTATGATATTAATTTTATATTATCAACATCGTTTTTTGTTATTTTTATTCTTTTTGATGATAATTTATAATCAGTTATATTATTTAATGCTGTATTTCCGTCAACCTCTACTTCTATTTCAACATTATTTTTATCTTTTTGTTGCTTATAAGTTTCATAAGTATTTTCTTTAAATATATAAATACTTTTTTTATTACTACTTAAAGATTTTCCTCCTTTCTTCATAATAATTATATTCTATATAATTATTATCATTTTAATTATAAAACCATTTATGTTTAGAAAAATAATCATATTCATTTGAAAATTCCTTTTTATTATCAAATATATCATTAAAATTTAAATATCTTATTTTTATTTTATCATTATGATATATTTGACTATAATTAAAATATATTTCAAATTCACTTGCTCCTGATATTAAATTTTCATCTTTATCTATACAATCTAAAAATGCTATCCAATATTTCTTATTGTGATAATCTTCTATTAATTTAAATAATTCTTCTAATATTTTTTTATCTAATAAACAATGATGTGTTATACCTGATTGTTTTGAATTATATTTTATTAAACTGGGATGTAATCTCTCCATATGATTAAAATATGGTATATGAAATTCTACACTATAATTTAATAATATTTTATCAGTTTCATCTATAAATGTTGTCGGTTTCATAAAATATGTATCAGAATCAATTGTTAATATTCTATCTAATATATCTGGAATAACAAAAACCGCATAAAATTTAATTAATTGTTGTAAATACCAATTTGCTCTACTTTTATTATTTATTAAATTTGATATATCATTTATTTTAAACGGAAATATATCATCATTAATTAATATACAATCTTCTATATTTATATTTAATGGCGATATTATATATATATTTCTATATCCAATAATATTTTTTTTATTATTTTCTATATTTTCTTTTATATTATCTGTATCATTTTTACCTACTAATATTATAATATCAAATTGATTATTCATTTTATATTTTATATATTAAATATTATTTTTATATATATATATATATATATATATATTAGACCAAATGAATGAACGCATTATAAAATTACAAAAAAATTAGAACAATTAGAATTACAAGAACAAGAATTAAAATTAAAAGAACGATTATTATATAAATATATATTTATAAAAGAACAAAAAAAAAGAATGTTAAATAATGAAAAAAAATTAAGAAAATCTTATTCTGATAATATAAAAAAAGAAAAAGAAGAAGTATATAAAAAAAAATAATTAATATATAAATGCTTTACTTTCTAATATTATAAAATATAAATATATATTTTGATATGTTTTTTCTTCCATTATTTTATCATATATTTCTTTCCATTTCTTTTTATTTGTTATTTTTTCATTTAATTTATTTTTACTTAATAAAAAATATGATGAATATATATATGATATCATATATATAACATATTTGTATAATTTTTTTAATTCTGTCTCATTATTAAAATTAATTATATCATAGGTTTTATTATCTATAAATTCATTTATATAATCGATAGTTTTATTCATAAATCTTAAAGTTTTATTTAATACTATAAATGTTATATCATCACTATTAAATAAAATATTAAAAATAGAAGAAAACCAACAAGTACCAAATCTATTTGGTGGAAAATAAATATTACCACATTTATTATTGCTAGGTATTTTTAAATTATTACATTCAAATCCAATAGTACCACCAATACTTTTATATATTTTTTTATTATCAAATGATTTAGAAGAATATATATGAACAGTGTCATATATTCTTAATTCTTCCTCATATTTTTCTATATTTTCATTAAATGATTTATAATAATTTTTTAAATCGGGACTATATACTATTTTCTTTAAACATGTATTATCAAATATTTTATAATAATCTTTTGATTTTGGATTAAAATTATTTACTATATATTTATTTTTTTGATACCATGTTGTATTAAATATAAATAAATTATCACATTTATTTATAGATGTAACATGATTAAAATCTTCATTTAATAATAAACTTCCTTTATAATCATCATCTGATAATAATAATGATACTTTATTATTATTATTATAATCATTAAAATAATTATATTTTAATACTATATCATATTTAGAACAATCAATTACTTTATTATCATTAACAAGTTTATCTAAAGCATATTTAGAATAATATTTTGTTTTAGTTAAACTATCATTATATTTAACATAATTTCTATATTTTTTATTATTTAATGGTGAAATATAATCATTTGTACCATCATTTCTAATATATAAAACATTAATATTTAATGTATCTAAAAAAGTTAATAAAAAATTTACATAATTATAATGACCATATGACTTATATATTTTAAATATTAATATTTTTTCCTTATTAGCAATAGACATATTATATAATTTTGATAAAATATTTATAATAGTTAATGGATGAAATATAGATTTATGAAAATCTATTAATTTTAAATTATTATTTTTTTTATATAATATATTATAATATTTTAATTTATTTATATATGATATGTATATAAATTTATCTTTTATATTTTTTGCTAATATATCTTGATTATCATCTATATTATAATCTTTTATTTTATTTATTAATGATGAATTTGATATAAAAGAACTTTTTAATGATTTTGATAAAATATCATCTGTTATAATATATAATAATTCATTATAATCTTTTTCTTTTAAATTTAATTTAAATATTTTTAATTTAGATATATGATTATCATTTATATAATCATCATCATTTATTGTATTTGATAATAATATTTCATTATCAAATTCTTTATTTAAATTATTTAATTTATTTTTTAATAATTTTGCATCAATTTTTATATACGCATAATCAATATCTAATAATTTATTTAGTTTTTTTATATTGTTAATAATATTATTTATCATTATAACATATAATTTATTAATATGATAAACTATATTTTTATCTATATTTAATTTATTCAAAATACTATATTGTTTATATAATAATATTAAAATATTTAAATTTAAATTTATTATTTTATTATTATTTGGTTTTAATTTAGATTTAGTTGATATTAAACCTTTTATTATACTATATACTGATTTAGATTTTAATTTATTATTTGTAATACCGGAATTTTCTATTTTATTAGAACGAAATAATGTTTTTAACATATTTTTCTAATAATAATCAATCTATTATTTCTTCTAATTCATCATATAATTTTTTTATATCTTCACTTAATTTATTAAATAAATTAATTTTTTTATTTTCAGATGGCATATTTATTATTGATACTTCTATATAATATCTATCATCATTTTTTGATTTTTCTTTTATTTTACTAGAAGAAGACTTATCATTAAAATCAATTATTATACTAGTAGTATTATACATTTAATATTTGTTTCTAATATATAAATATATTTGTATAAATTATTTATATTTAACTAAAAAAATTAATGAAAAACTCATAACTACGATTGACGCATTTACGAATTATATATTATTTTCAGATTTAGATACTGATGATGGCGAATATTCGTTGGAAGAAATAACTGAAATTTACAAATCAGTATTGTCTGAAAAGTAAAAAAACAAAAAAAGCCCAAATTAATTTTTGGGTTTTTTTATTATAAATATGAATTATAATAAAATAACATGTGGTATTTTTAGACATGCTATAAATAAAAAAACATTACTTCAAATTAATCCGCATACATCAAAAGAATTATGTGATTTATATATAAATAATAATTTAGTATATGGATGCGCTAAACCATTTACAATTATTAATAATAATATTGAAAAATGCGATTATATTTAATAAAAACCCAAAAATTAATTTGGGCTTTTTTTGTTTTTTATTATTTAGTTTTTCCAGATAATACTGCTCTGTAAAGTTGTGTTAAGTTTAAAATCGTATCATCTACTGGCGGTTCATAATCGCCAAGATATAATATACGATTTTGAAATAAATTAATTGTTTCTTTCAATACTTCATTCGTTTTTTTTGTTCTTATTGGATTATTATCTTTGTCAAAAGTTCCATTATATATTGAAATAATTACATTTTTAACATCTTTAAATGTAAGTTGTTCATTTGTTTCAATATGTGCTGGATAAAATAAAGCATGTAATATTTCTTTTTTAAGGATGCTTAAATTAAATTTGTTATCAACATCATTAAGAAAGTCGTCAATCGTCGCGTATGATGGCATTTTAATCACGGTGATCTCTAATTGAATAGGATAAACATTAATACTAATTTACTATCATTTTTTTTATTAATAGTGAAAAAATGATACAAATTAATTTAATACTAAATAAGCATCATTTTTTTACTTTTAATAGTAAAAAAATGATAGTAAATTAGTATTAATGTTTATCATATTCAATGACTGATATTGATGCTTGCATTCGCGATGTTGAGGAAGATACTGGATATTCTTTTATTAAAGAATCGAAGGAAATTATTCATATTTTCTCATATATTGAAAATCCATTAAATATCTTCAATATTTAATGGAACTTTTGATAAAGATAACAATTCAATAAAACAAAAATATAAAAATGATATTATTTTAAATGTCATGAAATCATTTTATCAATTTGTATTATATCCAGATTATGATAATTTGGAGATTGATTATCAATCTAAAAATGATTTAATTGAAATACTAACAAATATTTATGAGTCTAATTTAACATAAAAAACAAAAAAGCCCAAATTAATTTTTGGGTTTTTTGTTTTAGTATTATTTTTATAAGTTATTATTAAATATATAATTATTTTTATATTATTAATTAAATAATAAAAAATATGACAAATAAACAAATAAATATTGCTAATAAAATTATGTTAATATTTAAAAATATATTATTTTTAATTAGTTTATTATATATTTATATTATTTATTTATATAATAAATAAATTATCTAATAGGACATATACCATTAACACATGTTTCATTTTGATTATCTACAACAGATTCTTGAATAATATTACCAGATGTAATAGGTGTAACGTGTTTAACTAATTCATCATATTGTTCTTTAGTAATTTCTTCATAAGGTGCTTGTTTAAATCCATGATCATTTAATAATAAGAAAGAACAAGTTTTAACACTATTATTATAATTTTCTAATAACCATTTTTTAATATCATCAAGTTCATGTAATTTATAATAAGTTGTAATAGATACACTATTATCTGAATAATTAGTTTGTAATTCTTTCATTGTATTTAATTGATCAATCGCAGTCATATCTTTAGCTAATTTTGTTCCAAGAGGATAACAACATGGAAATTCAATAATTTTAGTATTAATATCATCAGAACCATCAAAATTTCTTTGATATTCAATTTTATATCCATGATTTTTACATAAATCTAATAATCCAGTATTTGATGTAGAAATACGAATTCTTCTAATAAAATATTGATAAATCGCAGGATGACATCCTGCTGTAACTCCTGCTAATAATGATAATGTACCAGAAGGTTTAATTGTAGTTAATTTAATAGAAGTATTAACATTAATTTTTTTAGAATATTCAATATCGTATTCTCTTAAATATTTATATAAAGGATCAAGCCATCCTTTTTTTTCATCATCACACATCATATAACCAGTAATACCAACGCCAATTCTTAAATTTTTATGTTCAATTTCTTCAGTTTCTTTATGATGACATTTTAATAATAATGAATGTTTGCAAATTCTATATAAAATACTAGCTAATTCTTTTAATTCTTCATAATTACTTACATTTGGTAAAAATATATCTGATAAACAACATGTTTCAAAATTTGATAAACTAATTTCACCACAATTTGATACGAATATACCATTCCCAATAAAATTATTAAATGTAGTGAAAATACCAACAGTATGATTATCATCAACAGTAATATTATAAACTGTTTCAGTTTCTTCTAAAAATTCAATAGATTTAACACGATGATTATAATCAACTGCTTTATTTTTTAAATCTTGATATGATCTTAATAGAAATTCATTTCCACTATCATCCGATCTAATTCTAAATGGTACATTTTGTTCTCTACACTGATTTTCCCATTCTTTTTTTAAAGGATCTCTTGTTAATTTTTCCTGTAAATCTTTATAAATCATAATTTGATTATGTAATATTTGTTTTTGTTTTTCATTAATACCAATATTTCTTGATACTCTTCTATTTTCAATAGCAACACTAGATGTATTACTACAACCTACTGAACAATAACACACTTCTCTTTTAATAAATGGAATATTAAATTCATTTTTACAATTTTCACATGTTTTTTTAACATTTAAAATACCATCTACCATTAATGTTTCTAGTTCAGTAGTTTTTTTCATTTCTTCGCACCATAATAAATAATGATCATGTTGTACTTTAATCATATTTTTTCTTAATTCTGGATTATCTTCATGTAATTTTTTTTGCGCTAATGATAATTTCTCTTTATATTTAGGATCTTCTGCCCGACTTTTTGCTTTATCACCAATTAATGTTTTAGTTTCTTCAGTATGTTTTTTACCATACATACCATTATTTTCACCAGATTGATCATGATCACCATGAAATTTAGAATGTTCGCTAAAAGTCATAATTTGTAAATTATCAGGATTATTATTAAGTCCATTATAATCTTGATAATTTACTACTACATTACCTTTAATAATACCATTTTTAACAGTTTCATCGTAAGTATCATTAAATTTATCAGGATTAAAGAATTTTGCAATTAATCTATGTTCAAATAATCTACCTTTAACAGGATTAACTGTATTTGTATTTACTAATACATAAGTATGTTCATCTTCATTTTTAACTTTTGCATGAATTTTACTTAATCTGGTTAATGACATTTTTGGTTTTAAATCTTTTGCTTCTACTTGTTCTCCATTAATAAGTCTAAATTTATGATTTAAAGTAGTTTTAACAAATGTTTTATCATCTAAAATTACTTTTACCATTTTTTGATTTTCACCTGTAATACGAGGATTTCTACCCCATTTAATTTCTACCATACCGTGTTCATTTACTGAATAAACAGGAACATCTTTACCTTCTTCTGCTAATTGTTTAATAGAAATAGCACCTCTACCATCAGCAACCGCGATAAGTGTATCACCACTGAAACAGGGATTATAACCTTTTACATCAGGGTCAGGATATTTAGAACCATCTTTAATTCTTCCAATATCTTGTGATAATTTTAAATTAATTAATCCATAAGGTTCTCCTGAACCATCATAACTTTTCCAAAATTCATCAGGTAATTCTTTAATATCATTACATACAACTGAATTATTACTCATTGATCTCCAATTTGGAATATTACCTAATCCCCAATTTTTTGCGTTTAAATATTCAATGTCGTTACAATCCCCCATACAGATTAATGCCGAGTTATGAGTGAGGTAACCGTTACAAAAAAATTCATTTTTTTCATAAACAGTAATATCAAATGTTTCTACTTCTTCATCGTCTGATACAAATTCTACTTTAACATTAATATGATTAAATGCGTTTGTTGAATTAAATGTATTAGTTGTAATAATATTATTAGCATATTCGCTATCAATAACCAATTTTTGAGATTCTTTTAATTCAATATATTTACTTTCAAATCCACATGAATAACATAAATATTGAAATGATTGTAGCCATTTATTAGTAGATTTATCTATAAGATTATATGGAAATTCTTTATTAATACAAATATTAGATTCTAAAACACCTTTAATAAATGATAATCTATTTTCTAATGTAGTTTCATTAATAAAATAAGTAATATCCTCTGTTTTTACATTTTCAATAAAATAATTAGTAAGATTATTAGATATAAATTCAATACTATAATTATCATTAATTTTATCAATATCAATAATATAATGAATATTATTACTAAATTTATTAATAATATTTTTAATTTTTGTTAGTAATTCTTCTGAATTAACAAAAATTTTAATACTTTTTTTAAGTTCAGTGTTATAAATATAACCATTACCATAAAATAATCCAAATAACCATGCAATATTTTCAGTAAAATCAGGAATTACAATTCTATCTCTTCTATCTAAATTATTAGATGCTGCTGGTAATTTTAAATAAGGATTGCCTTCAATCGTATTTCTTGTAGTAATTAATAAATCTCCTTTTACTAATTGTTCTGCTGTTTTCCATGTATATCCAATATCTTCAACTACTGCCATTTTATGATTTTTTGTACATTTAAAATTACCATATTCTGTTTTAATATTAACTAATTTTTGTTTTCCCTGAACCATTCTATCAGTAATTTTTCTATATCCATCACTAGTTAATGCTTCATCTCCAATAATAATATCTTCAATATTAATTAAACCATGTTTAGTATGTACTTTAGAACCAATTGGTAAGCATCTTCTAACATTTCCAGCAACTACAATAGAAGCAATAATATTAACAATATCCAAACAATCAACTGATGACAATTTAGACCCTTTTTTTGATTTTAAAATATTAATAATATTTTTAAGTCCTTTAACTAAATCTTCGGGACCTGATGCAACACCTCCAAAACCTTTAATTTTAGTACCCGCAGATCTAATTAATAAAGTAGAATAAGTAAATGATTTACCTTTATAATAAAATGCTTCAAATACTTTTTCTAATAATGATACCCATCCTTCTCTTGAATCAGGTACAATAAAATCGGCATCTTTACTATCATTTCTAGTAATATTAATATCTACATCTAAAATATTAGGTAATTTTTCAATATTTTCTTTTTGAACATTAAAACCAACACCAGTTCCTAACATTAATACATCAAAAATCCATAAAAATGGTCTAATTGGTTCATCAATTGTAACAAATGCACAATTTTGTAAACTCATAATACCTAATTTATTAACGGTTTCAGTTCCTAATTGCCATAAAAATCTACCAGCAACAGAACATTTTAAAGATTTTAAATAATAATATGCTTTTTTTAATTCTTTATTTGTAAAATTACATTTTAATTGTTCTTGACATGCATTTAAAATTCTTAATACACTATCTCTATATTCTTCCGTTGTTTCATCATTTTCATCGCTCTCATTTAATCTTCTCGCGTATGTTCTTTTATATGTAATATAACCCAACATACCCCAAGGGGTATTAACATCATCTGGAATTTTTGAAACATAACTTGAATATTTTCGTTTTTTAGTTTGTTCATTTCGATATGAAATATAATGTTTAGCAGTATCATAATATTTATATATCATTAATGTTCTTTCAACAATGTCTTGAATATTTTCAATATTAAAATTATCAATATTCATAATAATAATTTCATTGTTAATAAAATTAACAATTTCTTCTAAATTTTCACAATTAGTATTTGAATTTTTAAATGCTAATTTTAATACATCCTCAATTTTTTTAATATCATATTCTTCTACTGAATTATCTCTTTTTGTAATTGTAATCACACCTCCTCTTAATCTTAATACTAAATGTAATGTACTTTCTTTTTGAATATTATAATCTGCTAATAATTTATCATCTTCTAATTGTTTTCCTGCAAAAATTAATCGTTGTTGGTCAGGAGGTATTCCTTCTTTATCTTGAATTTTAGTTTTAATTGTTTGAATAGTGTCAGAACTTTCAACTTCTAATGTAATAGTCTTACCTGTTAAAGTTTTAATAAAGATCTGCATAATATTTATATTATATAAATTATTTTTAAATAGTTTTTTAATTATTTTTTTAATTAAAAAATAATTATTTTATTACCATATATGATACTAATTATAATTTACTTTTTATATATAATTTAATTTCATAATTAAAATTATTGTTATCATTTATAATATAATCAAAAATATATTTATTATTATTTAATAATACATTTTTATAAATTAAAATTTGATTACTAATTGGTATATGTTCAATTAAATTTATTATTTCTTTAATATTATATATTTTACAATTATTTATAGTAATATAAATTTTATTATTATTCGTTAGTATTATTACTGTTTTCATTTATATCTGTTAATCTTTTTATATTTATATTATTTATAATATTCATATTTTCATATAATTCATTATATGATTTTTTTAATTTAATATATTTTTTTTTTAAATTATTATAATCGCCAATTAATAAATCATAAGATTGTTTTGATTTAATATTATTAAGATTAGAAACATAATTTTCTTGTTTTAATTTAATATTTTCAATTTTTAATTTATCATATTCGTTTATTAATTTAGTTTTATCTATTTTATATTTATTATTAAATAAAGAAAATAAAAACATATAATATTAATTCTATAAATTATAATTAATATAATTATATAACTTAAATAATATATCTTAATGATAATTTATATAAACTTATATCATATTAATACTGAGAGTACATTTCTTAAATTTTTGAAAATAAAAATAAATTACTTTAATGTAAAATAAATAAAATTTTGAAAAAACATAAAATGTACTCTTCCTTTTAATTCTTTAATATTTAAAAGACTAATATGATTTATAATATAAAATATATTATAAATTTTAAAAAAACATAAAATAATTGCGTTTTTTATATAAAATGATTTAAATATAAATATTATAAATGGGGCAATCAAATTCTCGCCAAAGAATTTATAATTATCATCAATATTATAATGCTATTAAAAATACTAAATTTGATTTTTCTATTATTGAATATGAAAAATTAAATCCATATGAAGTTTTAAATATAAATAATAATTTTACATGGGATGAATTAAAAGAAGCATATAAAAATACAGCATTATTAACACATCCTGATAAAGAAGGAGGAAATCAAATAGTATTTGATTTTGTTACAAATTGTTTTAAATATTTAGCACTAGAACATAAAAATCGCGAAGATAATAAATCACATCAAGAATTAAAAGAAAATTCAATTAATTATTATGAATCAACAAAAAATAATATGCTACCAAAAACAGATTTATTTGAACATACCGGAAATTTTAATGAAAAATTTAATAAAACATTTAATATGTGTAAATTAGAAGATGATGATAATGATTATGGATATGGTGATTTTATGGAAAAATCAACAAAAACCAGAGATGATATTAATATAAATAAATTAGTAAATGATACAAAATTTGATTCAAAATCATTTAATGATATATTTAATAGGCATGTTCCTGTTACAAAAGAATTAATTAAATATAAAGAACCTGAACCATTACAATTAGCTAAATCTATTCAATATTCTGAAATTGGTGCTAAAAAAACAGATGATTATTCTAGTTCTGTTGAAAATTCTTCTAAAAATAATTTAGTATATACTGATTATATGAAAGCATATACTAATACTAGACTTATTGATCCTGATATTATAAAATCAAAAAAAGATTTTAAAAATGTAGAAGAATATGAAAAATATAGAAATGCTAAAATAAAAAAAGGATTAACTAATAAAGAAAAACAATTATTAGAGGAAAAAAAAGAAAAAGAAGAAAGTGATGAATATTTAAGATTAGAACGAATAAGACAACGAGATTTACAAATAGAAAAAAATCATGAAAAAGCAAATAGATTATTTATTAGATAATTATATTTAAGGCATTTATATTTATATATAATTATTAAAATGACATATAAATTATATGAATGTTTAGGTGTAGATAGAAATTCATCTGCTGAAGATATTAAAAAAGCATATAAAGCGGCTGCTATTAAATGGCATCCTGATAAAAATCAAGATAATAGAGAAGAAGCTGAAACTAAATTTCAAGAAATTTCAAATGCATATGATATTCTATCTGATAGTAATAAAAAATCAATTTATGATCAAACAGGTGATGAAAATTATAATAATGGTTCTGGTAATGATGGTGGAGGTGGTATAAATCCTGAAGAAATATTTGAAAGATTTTTTGGTGGAAGAGGATTTAGTCATCATTTTAATTTTAATAATCAATTTAACCAAGAACAAAATAATAAATGTAATGATATACAACAATATTATGAAGTATCAATTGATGATGTTTATTTTGGTATTAATAAAAATATTAAATTAAAAATAAAAAATTATTGTAAAAAATGTATTAATAAATGTGATAACTGTCAAGGTAAAGGTATTATTAATCAAATAATTAATATGGGATTTTTAACACAAATGACAACCGCACCATGTGATAAATGTAAAGGTAATGGCACTATTAATAAAATAAATAAAAGTTGTTCTGAATGTAGTGGTAATGGATTTTATGAAACTGAACAACATGCAAATTTAGCAATACCAAAAGGTTTTGATGATAATATTAAAACATTATTTGAAAATTTAGGAGAACAACCTAAATTTTCAAATCAAAAAGCAGGTAATTTAATTTTAGAATTAAAATTAATTGAACATAAATATTTTATTAGAAAATGCAATGATTTATTTTATAAATTAAATATTACATTATTAGAATCAATTATTGGTAAAGATATTGTTATTCCTTATTTTGATGAAGAAATTAAAATTAATATTAATCAATTTGGTATTATAAATCCTACTAAAAATTATATGATTAAATATAAAGGATTACCAATGCAAAATAGTATTAAAAAAGGTAATATGATTATAGAATTTAATATTACTTATCCAAAAAAATTAAAAGAAGATACTAATATTAATAATATTAAAGAATTACTTAATAATTCTTTTATTTTTAATTAGGAAATATTGGTGCTGTTGTTGTTTCTGGAAATACTTTTTTATTAATAGTATAATCTTGTATCGCTACATCAGTTGAATTATCATACATATATTTTACTAAAAATGGCTCACCTGTATAATATAAAACATGAGATGTATCATATGTTTTTTCACAAAAACATTTTTGATCTATACTATATGATTTATTAGTTTTATTATCATATATTTTAATATTTGTTATATCATTTTGTATATTACCTTCTACACATCCACATTCCAGTGATGGTTTTTTAGTATTCATATCATATTTAATATTTAATAAATTATTATTATTTTTATCAGTCGCATTTAAATAATAATAACCACTATTACCCGCCGCACCATTTTGAATAACATTTGCTTTACAATTAGAATTTTTAAATGCTTTTTTATTTAAAAGATCCCAATAAATTATATATAATATAATACCAATTATTAATATAAAAAAGAAATTTAATAAAATCTCATTAAATGTAATCGGTTTATTAAATAAATCAACTATATTATTTAATATATCAAAACTTTGAAACATTTACTACTATATAATTTATTTTTTTAATTATAATTATATTTTTTATACTAATTATAATGTATCTTAATAGTATTATATAAATATATTCCTTATTATATTAATACTGAGAGTACATTTTACAAATTTTCAAAAATAAAAATAATTTACTTTAATCCAATATAATAAAAATTTTAAAAAATAATAAAATGTACTCTTCCTTTTAATTCTTTAATATTTAATAGACTAGCGAGATGTATTAAGATGCATCTTAATACTATTTAATGTATTAAGATGTATTGTTTAAATGATGCATCTTAATGCTATATAATATATTCCTTATCAATTTAATACTGAGAGTACATTTTACAAATTTTCAAAAATAAAAATAATTTACTTTAATCCAAAATAATAAAAATTTTAAAAAATAATAAAATGTACTCTTCCTTTTAAACTATACTATTTGCTTTAAATTTAGATTCAGCAGATTTAACATTATATTTAGTTGCAACAGCGCCATTTATTATATTTTTTTGAATTTTATCAAAATAACTATCTGAATAATATATAGGCATTGTATCTTTTGCAATAAAAAAGTCTTTTTCATTATCAATTACATTATTTGCATTTATTAATGCATCTGATTTTAATGATTTTCTCATATTTTTACTATTATCATCATCATCTTCTTTATTTCTATCTTTACTATTATAATCATAAGATTGTTTATCTAAATATTCTTTTAATTTATCAGGATCATAATCAGGGTATTCATTTTTTATTAAAAATTTAGTTGCATCATTTAAAAATACACCTACTGTTTCAACAGTAAATCCTAAAGCATGTAATATAGATTGTCTAGTTGTAAATATTTCTATTATTCTATCAAATAATCTAAAGAAACCAGCATTATCTAAATCAGGTAATGGTGGAATATCTAATAATATTTTTCGTATTGGTATAGGAAATGGATATAAATATTCAGGAATAAATAATATTATAATTAACCATATAATATACATTATTAATAAAAATACTGTTACTATCGCAAATGGTGTAGATGTAGCATTTATAAAACTAGTAGATGCCGACCATAATACTTTTTGTAATGTACTTGGTATCATTGTAAAAAATATATCAACAGAACCAGTAATTAACATTAAATAATATATCAACCATCCAACAATAATTAAGAAGGTAATTACAACAAATAATGTTATATATATAATTAAAGATAATAACCATCCTTTCATTTTTAATAATTTGCTCTAATGTATGAGGATATTGATTCTGCCTGACATTTTAACTTAAGTCCTTCATTATTTAATGATATTGATTTTTTTTCTATATAATTCATATCGGGGGTTATTGGTATTGTATTTTTATTTATACAATTTTCAGTTTCTATATTTATTGTTTGTAATACTATTTTATAATAATCATCATTATATTTATCTTTTAATGTATTTTGTTGTTCTTCAGTTAAATCTAAACCATTATCTTGTTTAGGTAATTCTGGTTCATAATTATTACCCATTTTTAATTTTTTAAATTCATTTTCAATATTAAAATTTGGAAATAATTCCTTTATTATATGTTTTATTGAATTTTCTAAATAATCCATTATATAATCAAAACCATTTCCTAATTTACTTTTTACTGATATATCTGATATTATTAAAAATAACATCTTTTCCATTAATGGTAATAATCCGGCATCTGTTAAATCTTTAAATGGCGGTATATAATTTAATAAAGGATCTCTTAATGGTATTGGTATTATAAATGGTATAAATGGTATAAATACAAACCACCATTTTGGTATTATATATTTTATAATCATCCAATGAACAAATATCCATAATAAAAATGCTATTGAATATTTAAAATATACACTTGCTAATAATAATACAAACCATTTTATAGATTGAAATATACTTACTATCCAAAATGGTATTGGAAACCAAAAATCACCAGGTAATATTAACGATACTCCTAATATATATTTAAAAAATACAAAAAATTGCCATAATATATTAACTATAACAAAGGTTATATATAATATATAAAAGTTTATTAAAAAACTTATCCAGTTTTTCATTTTATAAAATAGAAATATTATAAAAACTATTAAAATTTATTATTAATTCATCGGGTATATTTTCAAACGATATTAAGATTTTATTTAAATCATAATTCTTTTTTAAATTATTTTCTATTAAATAATTATTTCTTTCTTCTTCTGTCATCATCGCTATTTTAATTGCTTTTTCTTTTGTTATTCCATTTAATATTTTTGGTATATTGTCACTTTTATCTCCAAATATTATTTTTACTAATAAATCTATTTTTGGATTTAATGTCCCTCTTAATGATATATCTTTAAATTGCATATTTATTATTTTAGTATTTCTATCTATTAATTGTAAATAATCATTATCATTTGTTATTATCGTTATTTGTTGTTTTGAATTAATTTCTTTTACCTTTTTTTGAATTAAATATATTATATCATCAGCTTCTAAATTATCTGAAAATATCTGTAATACTTTCATTTTCTTAATATGTTCATTAAATATTTTAAATATATCACTATTAAAATTTATTTTAGATGGTCTTGATTGTTTATATTTTGAATATATATTATTTCTCCATATATCACATCTTGAACAATCCATACATAATATTATACTATTCATATCCGTTTTTAATTTCTTTTGAATTTTTATAAAATCAGATTCTAAATGTTTTATAAATGCTGTAATAAATTCCGGATTTTTTGATAAATCACTTAAATCTATCTCTTTATTTTGATAATTAAACCATTTATATGTTGCAAAATATCTATTAAATATATAATAACTTCCATCTATTAATATTAATGATTTTTTGCTATTAATATAAATGTTCTGCATTTATATATTTAAATATTATTATTATTTTAATATCATTTTTTTTATTTATATATTTATTTTTACTTTTTTGAAATGTTTGAATCCATTAACCAAAAAAAACACGATTTTAAAACACTCATGGAGTCAACACATAGAGAGAGGGGGGGTATTTGAGTACCTATTTTGAGTAAAAACTGAGCTTATTATTTATTACTTATATGATGTATTATTTTTGTTTTTTATTATTATTTATAAGACCATAATAAAATATATTATTTTATTACCATAATGGTTTATAAAATAATTGAGTATTTGTATATATTTAATACAATTTTGATATTTTTGGAAGAAAAAGTATGCATTTTGGAAGAAAAAGTATACTTTTTTGAAGGAAAAGCGTGCATTTTTGAAGAAAAAGCGTGCAATTTGGAATAAAAAGCGTGCAATTTATAGAATATGATAATTTAAGTATTTATTTATAGATAAAAGTAATCTATATTTATTAAATTTTTATACAATATAGTTTATATATAAATATATGTACTCACTTGCTCAATAATAAATATAATTTTATTTTTATTTATAATTTTACTAAATATATTATAAAAATAAATTATATATTTTGAAATGTTTAAATCCATTAACCAAAAAAAACACGATTTTAAAACACTCATGGAGTCAACACATAGAGAGAGGGGGGGTATTTGAGTACCTATTTTGAGTAAAAACTGAGCTAATTATTTATTACTTATATGATGTATTATTTTTGTTTTTTATTATTATTTATAAGACCATAATAAAATATATTATTTTATTACCATAATGGTTTATAAAATAACTGAGTATTTGTATATATTTAATGCAATTTTGATATTTTTGAAAGAAAAAGTATGCATTTTGGAAGAAAAAGTATACTTTTTTGAAGGAAAAGCGTGCATTTTTGAAGAAAAAGCGTGCAATTTGAAATAAAAAGCGTGCAATTTACAGAATATGATAATTTAAGTATTTATTTACTCAAAAATAAATATAATTTATATATTTTGAAATGTTTAAATCCATTAACCAAAAAAAACACGATTTTAAAACACTCATGGAGTCAACACATAGAGAGAGGGGGGGTATTTGAGTACCTATTTTGAGTAAAAACTGAGCTAATTATTTATTACTTATATGATGTATTATTTTTGTTTTTTATTATTATTTATAAGACCATAATAAAATATATTATTTTATTACCATAATGGTTTATAAAATAACTGAGTATTTGTATATATTTAATGCAATTTTGATATTTTTGAAAGAAAAAGTATGCATTTTGGAAGAAAAAGTATACTTTTTTGAAGGAAAAGCGTGCATTTTTGAAGAAAAAGCGTGCAATTTGAAATAAAAAGCGTGCAATTTACAGAATATGATAATTTAAGTATTTATTTACTCAAAAATAAATATAATTTATTATTTTCAAAAGTTTTTATACATCTGGAATAGCTTTTATTTTATTTTTATTACTCATAATATAAGAATAAAATATATAATAAATATAAATAATGGAATATAAATGTAATTATTGTGATTATATTTCATCTAGAAAATATAATGTAAATAGACATTATAAATCTAAACATAATATTATAAATAATAATAATGAAATTATTGAAGAAGATAATAAAACAATTAATGATAATAAATTAAATAATAATTTATATAGTTGTGATAAATGCGGTAAATCATATAAAACTAAAAAATATTATGATAATCATAATGAAAAATGTATTGGTATAAGTATTTTTACATGTCCGAGATGTATGAAAACATTTTCATCAAGTTCAACAAAAATAAGACATATTAAAAATAATAAATGTAAGCCTAGAAGTATTATTTATGCTAAAAAACCAGATATAATTATTAATATAAATAATACAATAAATAATACAATAAATAATATAAATAATATTACAATTAATAATTATGGTTCTGAAAGAACTGATTATATAACATTTGATGATATAATAAAAATACTTAAATTAAGTGGTAATAGTATAATACCAAAATATATACAATTAAAGCATTTTAATAAGGATTTTCCAGAAAATCATAATATAAAATATGAAAAAAATAATAATTGTTTTATAAAAAAAAATAATGAATGGATAATAACAGATATAGATAATTTATCAACAAATTTAATAAAAAAAAATTCAAATGAATTAGAATATTATTATATTAAAAATAAAAACCAAATAGAAAATAAAATAATGAATATAGATTTAATAGATTATATTCATACAAGATTAAGTTGGTTAGATTTACAATTAAATATACCATTATATAAATCAATAAAAAGTGAAGTAAAGAGTTTAATAAAAACTATTATTATTTAATATATTTTCTTAAATCAAAATAAAGATATGTTAAGATTTGATAAGAATAACATAATATATAAAATATTTCAAAATATAGATAATAATTATTTAAATAATTCAATAAATATACAACAAACATATAATGATAATAATATAAATAGTTTTACAATAGAAGCATTATCAACTTTAATAGAACATGATATACCAAATTATAAATGTTCTCGATTATATTTATATTATAATGAGAGACAGTTAAATAATTCATCTAATTTAATACAATTAGGCATAAATAATATAAAATATTTTGGTATATGTTCAGAAGATGATTGGCCTTATGATATAAATAATATAAATATAAAACCTCAATTTGAATGTTATAAAAAATCAATAAATAATTATTCAATTAATTTTTATAATATAAAAAATGATTTATCATCAATGAAAAAATCAATAGATAATAATGAACCATTTATGGTATCAATTAATATATATAATAATGATTTTACAAATAATATAATAAAATTACCAAAAAGAAATGATAAAATACTAAATACAATATGTATAATAGTATATGGATATGATGATAGAATACAATGTTTTTTAATTAAAACATGTTCAACAGAAAAAAAAGAAAAATTATATTTACCATATAGATATTTATTAAAAAATGAATATTGTTCAGATTTATGGATATTAGTAGCAAGATATTATAATATAAATATAGAAAAAATAAAAGAACCAAATATAATTGATAAATCTCATATTAATACAGATAATATATCATTAATTGATTTAAGAAATAAATTTGGACCTATATATGACCAAGGTAGATTAAATAGTTGTTCAGCAAATGCTATATGTTCTATATTTAATTATGATATACCTGATTTTTATGGTTCTAGATTATTTTTATATTATAATGAAAGATTATTAAATAATAATGTTTTAGAGGATACTGGTGCTTATTTATCAGATGGAATAGAATCATTAAAAATATATGGATTATGTTCTGAAAATGATTGGAAATATGATATATCTAAATATAATATAAAACCACCCGATTATTGTTATGAAAAATCATTAAAATATTATTTAACAGAAGCATTTAATATTGATAATAATTTAAATAATATTAAAGCATGTTTAATTAATAATGAACCTATTGTATTAGGTATTGCGATATATGAAAGTTTTGAAACTATTTCTGTAAGTAAAACAGGTATAATACCAATGCCTGATCCAAATGAAAGATTTTTGGGGGGTCATGCTATTATTATTTGTGGATTTGATGATAATAAAAAAATATTTATAGCAAGAAATTCATGGGGTATATATTGGGGAGATAAAGGATATTTTTATATACCATACGATTATATATTAAATCCTTATTTAACAACAGATTTATGGATAATAACTAAAAATAAAAAAAATAACTAAATTGATTTATAATAGTCTTCGATAATAATTTTAATAATTTTATATTTTTTTTTAGCTATTTTTTTACCTTCTGTTGTTTTAATAAATTTTTTTAATATATTTGTTCTATTTTTTATATTATTAAATATTTGATCCATATTACTTTTATTTTTAATAATACCATAAATAAAATATCTCGCAATACCAATAGCACCTAATGAATCAATTCTATCAGCATCTTGAACACATTTTAATATAATATTAGAATTATCAATTTTATCAATATTTGCAACTTCTTTTGATAATGATACATTTGATGCTATATATATAATCTCATTTATTATATTTAATGGTAATTTATTTTTATAAAAATTTTTAATTAAAATTTCTTGTTCATTATCTATGGTTGAATATTTAGAATCCGCAACATCATGCAATAATGCTCCTAATATTACTTTATATTTAGATAATTCATCCAAATTTTCTTTATTTGCTATTTCTAATGCTATTTTTTTTACTCTTAATACATGATTGTAATCATGAGAATTATCATAATTTTTCATTATATTTTTTACCCATTCTTCTGTATTTTTAATAATATTTTCATAATTTACCATCATATTAATAAGATAATATAAATTATATTTATATATATTTGTATAAAAATTTATATAATTATTAAAAAAATGATTAAAAGAAATTAAAAATATAATTATAAATAATGCCAGATTATTTAAGACAAATTAGTCGTGTTTCTTCTAACGATAATAAATCTTATAATATGCCATATTCATTATTACGACTTTTCTTTTATTTAAATTCATTAAATGATAAATGTAATTCTCAAATGATGATGAAATCAGAAGATAAACCTCTTTTATTACTTGGTAAATATAAAATTGAAAAAATAAATTTAAATTTGCAAAATAAATTTAGTGAAATAATATTTATAAATGATAATCGAAAAATTATTATAAGAGGTCATTTTATATTACTAAACAATACTAATATTCATTATATGAGTGGATATAAAATATCATCTTATGTAATGAATATTGAATAAACAAAAAAATAAATAATAAATAAATAATAAATAAATAATAAATAAATAATATTTTTTGTTATTTATTTGAAAGCATATTTAATAAATTGTAAATATTTTGTATCATTAAATGATGATATAAATAAATTCTTTTTTTTTTGAGATAATGATACTACATAATTATGATATTCTTCTTTTTTACATGGTGGATTTTTAGAACACCATAATATTAAATTATCATAATCAATAATATTATTATAATCTAAATTATACGAATAAGACATATACATAATTGCTCTTGAAATTAATCCTTTATAATTAGAATTTGGAATAAATAATTTATTTTTAGTATTAACATAATTATTATTATCTAATTTAATCCATTTTTCATTTAATAAATTATAATCATTTTCATCCACAAATTTATAATTAGACCGCATATTATTAATGTATTTATTGCATTTAAATAAATTATGCATATCTCCTTTATTTTTATTATCAACTATATAAGATTTTGGAAAAACATGTTCTAATGTAGTTGGATTAAAATCTGAATAAATTGATGGTAATTTTTGATTAAATATAATATGACTAAATGCGTATGTATATTTAATCATATAAAGAAAAATAATATAAAATTTCATCTATTATTTATAATAAAAAAATAATAGTAAGTATCATTTTTTTATTATTTATGTATAATAATATAATAAATTAATATCACTGATATGTCATTTAATACTGAGAGTACATTTTAGGTTTTTTATAATTTTTTTTTATTTTAGATTAAAGTAATTTAATTTTATTTTTGAAAAATTAAGAAATGTACTCTCAGTATTAAATTGATAAGGAATATATTATATAGCATTAAGATACATTATTTATATAATACATATTAATACATTAAATAGCATTATGATGTATCGTAATACATCTAGCTAGTCTTTTAAATATTTTAAATTTATAAGGAAGAGTACATTTTAGGTTTTTTATAATTTTTTTATTTTTTACTTTAAAGTAATTTAATTTTATTTTTCAAAATTTAAGAAATGTACTCTCAGTATTAAATATCATATATTCTATAAATAGAATAATATGATTAAAAGATATGATATATATACAAAATATAATAAATATAAGAGTGCTAAAAATTTAAATAATATGAATGAGATATGTTCTCCGTCATTAGATTTTAAATTACAAGTACAACAGAATTTTTTAAAGGATTATATAAGTAATAATGAATGGTCTAAATTATTATTATATCACGAAATTGGAAGTGGTAAAACATGTACAGCGATTACAATAGCAGAGGAATATTTAGAAAAAAATAAAGATAATTCAGTGTTAGTTATATTACCAGCAAGATTAAAAACTAATTTTATAGATGAATTAATATCACCATGTGGAGGTGAAAAATATATATCAAATATAGATTTTATAAAATATAATAGTTCAAGTATATCATTAAACGAAAAAGCAAAAATACGAAAAGAATTTATGAAAAATATAGAATTAAAATATGAAATAATATCATTTGATAAATTTAAAAGAAATGCATTAAAATTTCCAAATATAGATGAATGGATAAATACAATATCTAAAAATAAATTAATTATAGTAGATGAAGTACATAATTTAATATCAACAAATTATAATTCTGAAATATTAGAAAAATTTAAACAAGAAAAAGTAATAAAAGGTAAAAAAATAAAAGGGATAATGTCAATGTTATTTAAATTATTAACAATATACGCAGATGTTACGTGTAAAATGATATTATTAACAGCTACTCCAATATTTGATAATTCAAAGCAGTTTATAGAATTAATAAAAATAATGAATAATAATATAAAAAAAAATGAAGATACTGATCTTATAAATTTAATTGAATATTTAAGAGGAAAAATAAGTTATTTTCCAGGTGTTAGTATTAATGCTTATCCAGATGTAGAATATAATATTAAAGATATTAATATATCCAAAGAACAATATGATGATTTAATGCCTATTAACGATGAAGATGAATATGAAGAAAAAGAAGAAGAGGATAATAAAAAAATTAAGAAAATAAAAGATTCTTATTTAATAAAACAACGACAAAATGGAATAGCGTGTAATATAAAAATATCAAAAATATTAAAAAATTTAGATATATATGCACCTAAAATTAAAAGTTTATTAGATGATATTAATACAAAAAAAGGAAAACATTTAGTATATTCAACATTTATAGATAAAGGTTTAAATATTGTAAAAGAGGTATTAGATAATAAAGGATTGATTGATTTTTCAACTATACAAAATGATCCAGATAAAATTAAACAATATTATTATAAAATATATGCAGTATGGGATGGAAAAGTTAAAGATAATGATAAATCATCAATAAAATCAATAGTTAATAGTAAAGAAAACATTGATGGTAAATTTATAAGAGTTGTATTAGGAAGTCCATCAATAAAAGAAGGTGTATCATTTAAACATATGCAATATATGCATATATTAGATCCAGTATGGAATCAATCAGCAAAAACACAATTAGAAGGAAGAGTAATAAGATTTTGTTCTCATGTTGATATACCAATAGATCATCCGATATTAAAAAGAAAAGTAATAGTTAATATATATAAGTTAATAAATACAAAAGATAGTAATAGTAGTTCAGTATTAGAAACCGCTGATGAAAGAATATATAATACATTAATACCAAATAAATTTGAGAAAGTAAAAAAAATAGAAAATGCATTAAAAAAGGTATCAATAGATTATCATTTATTTAAAAATTTATATTTAAAAGAAAAATCAGAATCACCTAAAAAAACAAGTAATTTATCATCTATATTAAAATCAGAAGAAAATATAGATATTATGGAAAAAGTAAAACCAAAAATACCTGCAAATACATGTATGCCAAAAGAAAGAAGACCAGTAGATGGTAAATGTTTAGATGATAATCATATAATTAAAAAGAATAAAGACGGATATGATTGTTGTTATAAAAAACATATAGAAAAAAATACATGTATGCCAAAAGAAAGAAGACCAGTAGATGGTAAATGTTTAGATGAAAATCATATAATTAAAAAAAATAAAAATGGTTTTGATTGTTGTTATAAAAAATAATTAATATAATTTCATTAAATATTCAATAGTTTTATCTTTTTCATCATATTCTTTATTTTTATTTATATATTTTAGTATTAAATCTAGTTTATTATTTATATTATTTAATTTATTTTCTAAATTAGTATCAGTATTATCATTATTTATATATAAATCATTTTGAATAATAGTTTAATTCAAAATTATGATAATTATTTAATTATATTAAATAATCTAAAAGAAAAAATGAAGAAAATAGGTAATATGCATAATTCGTATAAAGGATTATCATTATATTCAGTACCATCGCCGGAATTACAAAAAGCATTATTACATCATTTTATAATAATATATGGTGAAATAAGTTTATTAGTAATTAATAATTATACATATAAATGGTATAATAAAAAAATATTTAATAAACTAAATAAATTAATAATATATATAAATAATTCGCATTTTATTTCTGTTAGAAAAGATGTAAATAATAATTATTTATTATTAGATACTGCGAGATATGAAGATAATTATAGTAAAAATAAAAGCAATGATTTATTATATAATAATTTAATAAATAATATAGTTCACGACGATAATACTATTCAACAAACAATATATAAAGGGGGTTGTGATGTAATGAGTTTTACAAATTATTTATTAGATAATAATAAATACGCGTCTATAAATGATGGAGAAAAATTAAGAAGTTATTTAGGAGAAATAATATATAATAAAATAAAAAATGGAAAAACGCCAATAGATTTAGAAAATGAATTTAATGAATATATAAAAAGATATGAGAATATATAATTTATAATGAATATATTAGTTACAGGCGGATGTGGTTTTATTGCATCACATTTTATAAATTATATTTATTATAAATATGATAAAATAAATATAATAAATATTGATGCGATGTATTATTGTTCAAATGAATATAATATAAACGATGATATTAGAAAATCAAATAGGTATAAATTTATAAAAGGAAATATATGTTCAAAAGATTTATTAGATCATATATTAAGTAGTTATAATATAAATTATGTAATACATTTTGCAGCACAAAGTCATGTACAAAATTCATTTGAAGAATCATTACAATATACAAAAGATAATATATTAGGAACACATACATTATTAGAATCGTGTAGAAATTATGGTTTAATAGAACGATTTATTCATGTATCAACAGATGAAGTCTATGGAGAATCAATAATTTTAAATGACGAAACACTAAAAACCGAATATTCAACATTATATCCAACAAATCCATATGCAGGTACAAAAGCTGGCGCTGAATTAATAGCACAGACATATTATCATTCCTTTAAAATGCCAATTATTATTACTCGTGGTAATAATGTATATGGTCCTAATCAATATTATGAAAAACTAATACCAAAATTTATAAAATTATTAAAGGAAAATAAAAAAGTAACAATACAAGGTAATGGATCTACATTAAGAGCATTTATGTATGTATCAGATACAGTAAATGCATTTGATATTATTTTAAATAATGGAAAAATAGGAGAAATATATAATATAGGATGTGATGATGGTATGGAATATTCTATTTATGATGTTGCAAAAATACTAATAAAAATGATAAAAAATACCGAAAAATATGATGAATGGATTGAATATATAGAAGATAGACCATTTAATGATGCAAGATATTATATAAGTAATGAAAAACTAAAGAAATTAGGATGGAATATAAATATAAAATTTATAGATGGATTAAAAAAAATAATATAAAAAAATTAAAAAATGATTATTTATTTTTAATGAATAAATATATATGTCATCGATTATTTTTATAGATAATTCAGGTTCTGTTAATAATAATGAATTATATTGGAATGAAGTTAATAAAATATTAGAATTAAATAATATAAAAGAATATTATTTATGGAATTCTGATATTACTAAAACTACAAAAGATGATATATCAAAATCAATTATAAATAAAATTGGTTTAAATGGAACTATTATATCAAATGTTGCTAAGCAAATTATTGATAATAATTATTATGATGAAAACATTATTATTATAACTGACGGTGAAGTAAATATGAAAGAAGTTAATTTAAGTGAAACATTATTAGAAAATAAAAAAATTAATTTAATAGAATGTTATATAATTTCAGAACAAAATGAAGAAAACTTAAATGTAAGTGTACCATTAGCATTTATGAGAAATGGAAATTCTAAATTATATATATCAAATACAAATGATACATTAAAATTAATTAAAAATATTAATATTGAAGATTTTGAATTATTAAATGATATTACTGTTGAAAATTTATTAGATAATTATGATAAAATATATGATTTATTAAATATTAAAAATATGGGTAAAAATGGATTACCAGAAATTAAAGAAAAATTAATTAAAATTAGAAATGAATATATTAAAATTTCTAATAAAAAATTAAATAAAAATGACGGTGTTATGGTAAAAGAACATTTATTAAATGAAAATTATGAAGAAGCATTAAAATTATTAAATAAAATTGAAAACGATTTTAAAAATAATGAGGATAATAGTTATTATTCTAAATTTAATAAATTATTATCATTATGCGATGATAGATCATTATTAGGATATGCATTATATCAAAAAGTAAATAATGCTAAAAAAACAGAAGATATAAATCCAGATGAAGATATTAATTTAGATAATTATAAATTTGAAGATCCAATTTTATTTGATATTGATGTACCTCAATTAATATTATTAGATGATGAAGTGCCTTTATTAAATGATAAATTACTTAAACAATTAATTGAAAATCCTTTAAGTATTTTAAATAATGAAGAAATAAAAAATAAAATATCTAAAAGAATTGGGCATTGTTTAGGTGTTAAAATTAGTAATAAACTAGAATATGATCCATATACTCGTAAAAGAATTATTGGAACAATACCATTAACAATTGATAATAAACAACATTTAAAAGTAGGAAGTAATAGTTTATATAAATTATTTACAAATGGTAAAATTATAGGAAATTCTAGTTTATATTATATTATTATATGGAAAATTATTAATGAAAATAAATGTGAATATTTAAATGAACAATTAAATTATATTAATAATCATTTAAAATATAGAATTCAAAATTCTACTACATATATTTCAATGCAAGGATTACCAGAATTTAATAGAACTATTGTACCATTAGAGGTATCAATGTATTATATAATTAATTCATGTTTAATAAATATGACTATATTTAAAATGCATTTATTTAATATTAATATATTAGTTGATATTATTACAAATATATTTAATTATAAAATAAATGACGATGTCTTAAAATATATTAATATTATGATGGTATCGTCGTCAATGTTAAAATTATATAATTATAATAAATATAATTTTAATAATAAACTTAAATGTTTAACAAATACATATAGTATTGTAAATAATTTATATATACATAATGATGAAGAAATATCAGAAGAAGAATATAATAATCAAAATATATTTCCTAAATATTATAATAATTTAACAAAAAATGAATTATTATATATTGCATCATTTGTAATTAAATATAATACATCAAATATTCCATATACTACTAAATTAATATATAATTATGAATTTACAAAAAGTTGGAATTATGATGTATTAAATATTAAGATGATGGATATATCATTAAAAACATTTAGACCATATTATGTTGAAAATTGGAAAGAATTAGCTGAAAAAGAAGTAAATATTGATGTAAAATATCAAATGTCAGGATATAATGATTATATTAGATGTTATTTAAAATATAAAAAATTTGTATCATTTGAAGAATATAAATATTATGTATATAAAAAATATAATAAACCAGTTCATATTAATATTTCAAATATTTATAATGAAATATTTATGTCATATATATTTGTAAAAAATTATATTGAGGAAAATAAATTAAATTATAATGATGTTAAACAAATATTATTAAAATCATGTAAAATTGAAGACAGAATGAAGATACAAGATAATATGTAATTATTATTATAATTTATAAAAAAGAAAAAATATTTTTTTTATATATAATATGATAACATTATTTTATATAAAGATATATTATTATAATAATAATGATGAATAAATATAAATTACCAGGTGTTAATATTGATATAAAACAAAACTGTCAAGAAAAAAAATTAACATTTAAAACAATAAATGATATAATTAAAAATAATATTTTTTTAATACCACCATTTCAAATAGCATTAGATGAAGATAAAATAAATGATATGGTTAAATCATATATATTAAATGAAGATTATTTAATATTTAAAAATAAAATAGTAGTAGCGGTAATAGATGAAACAAAATTATATTTAATAGATGGTAATCATCGTTTTCAAATGGCAAATATATTATATGAAAATAATTATGATAATTATTTAATTTGTTGTTATTTTTTGGTTAAAAATGATGATGAGATGCGTCAATTATTTATAGAAATTAATAAAGATTCATATAAAAATCATGAATATATTTCATTAAGTGAATTTACATTAAATATAGTAGATTTATTAAAAATTTATTTAAAAAATAAATATGAATTATATTTTGCTAATAGAAAAAGTAAAGAAAAATATTTATATACAATCGATGAATTTATATCACAATTAATAAATAATAAAATAATTAATAATTTTAATAATTATGAAGATTTAATAAAAAATATAGAAGACAATAATAATAAGTTTAATAAAATAATTAATTATCAAGAATATTATTTAGAAAATAATGATAATTTTTATAAAGATGAATTTTTATCAGTTAAAGATGGTAAGATTTTTTCTTTAAAAAATAATAATTTTATTTTATTTTTATTAGATTCAAATAAAACAATACCAGAACATAATTATAAAAATAAAAGAATAAAAATAAAAATAACACCAAAATTAAGAAAAGAAGTATGGTGTAAATATTATAATGATAATTTAGAAGGCAAATGTCCAATATGTAAAAATAATATAGGTTATTATTTAGGTTTTCATTGTTCTCATATTATTTCTGAAAAAAATAATGGTTTAACTAATATTAATAATTTAGTACCATTATGTTCTAATTGTAATTTAAAAATGGGTTCATTAAATTTTGATTGTTATATAAAAAAAAATAATATAATATTAGAACATGAATAATATAATAAATAACAACAAAAAACAACCAAGTTATAAATTATTAGAAAATACAATTAAAGTAAAACCAAACAAAAAAAATCAAACAACTGAGACACCTAAAAATAAAACAAAAACAAATATACTTAAATCTCAAACAATAACAAATATACTTAAATCTCAAACAATAACAAATATACTTAAACCTCAAACAAATAGTACAAAACCAATTATATTATTACATGATGAATTAATAAATTTACAAAATATAAATAATAAAAAAAAATCTAAATAAATAAAATTATAATATAAGAATTTTATTATTACAAATCCAATTATTTTTATCAAAATCATACATAACGCGACCATACCAAAATTGATTTGTAATATTTTTACATAATTGAACTGTAACTAAAATTATACAAAAACCACCTAACATTTTTTTTATCATTATATTATAATATTTATATATTTATATATTTATATATTTATATATTTATATATTTATATATTTATATATTATTATATAATATTTATATCATTTTTATATATAAAGCATCACCCCATCCATTAGGTGTAAATTTAGTTAATATTCTAATAAAATTAAATTCTTTTAAATAATTATCTAAATCCTCAATTAAACAGCAATTTTCATATATTTCTTTAATATTAACTTCTGTATATATAGCTTTAATATGTGGTAAAATTTTAGTAGCGCCTTTTAATGCTTTTAATTCAGCACCTTGAATATCAATATTGATAAAATCATATTTATCATAATTAATATTATGTTTATCATAAAATGAATTTAATGTAATAGTTTTTAATAATAATTTATTAATAACAAAAATATCAGGATGTTCATTTAAATGTTCTTTTAAATTTAATATAGAAGAAGATGATAAATTATTTGTTATTGTAAATTCTATTTCTTCATCATCTTTATCACTTATAACAGCATTTAATATATTATTATTTAAACTATTTCTTTCTACTAATTTTTCTAAAGCTTCTATCCATAAAATATTTTCATTTTTAATACCATTTTCTAAATAAAATGGTTTTTCTTCACAATCAAAAGCTCCAATATGTAAAATACCTTTAGTGGGTAAAGAATAAGGACAATTAATAAAAATATCAGGTATGAGCATTTATAAAATATGATATTTTAATTTATAAATAAAAAATCTATTTATTTTTAAATAATAAATCTATTTTATTTTTTAAATATTTAAAAGGAACAATACCATCTTCTAACATAAAATTATGAAAATTTTTAATATTACCCAATTTATATTTATAAATATATAAATATCGTAAATATAATATATATTTATTGCCTAATTGATAACTTAATGCCTGACTTGGAATACAAATATATCTTTCAATTTCTTCATTAATTTCATCATCAGATAATATATTTAAATTTTTTTTCATATAATCAAAAGATTTTTTATAAGACCATCCATAATAATTAATACCAGTATCAACAACTAAACGAATTGATCTTAATTGTTGCATTTCATCAGTACCTTTACTAACACCATCTAATTTTTCAGAATATAACGCCCAACCTTCAATTAATGCATTATTATTAAAACTATATATTTTATAATATGGTAAATTTTTATGATGAAAGTAATTAAAATGATAATGATGTCCTGGGTCAGTTTCATGCATTACCAATATTTTTAATGAATTTTTATTTATTTCTTTATATTTTGATAAATTTATAAAGAAAGTATTTTTTATATTATTAAAATAGGCAAGTCCCATTACATTTTCAAGTAATTTAGGTACAGGTAAAATTTTACATTTTTTAGTAGGTATATAATTAAAATATTTAGGTAAAATTGTTTTATATATAATATTATAATATTTAATACAATCTTTATATAATTCAGATGGAGTTTTATATAATTCAATAGAATTATTATTTATTTTATATTTTTTAACTAATTTTTTACCATATTTATGAATTTTTTCAGGTGATATATAAAATCCACATGTATTTTTAATTAATAATTTATATATTTTTTTTCCATTTTTTAAATATGAAAGTCCTAATGTATTTCTACAATTTTTATAATATTCATTTTTTAAAAATAAATATAATTTTTGATATTTAGTATTTTTAAATTGTTTTATTAATTTACTACATATCATTTTAGGTAATACTATTTTTTTTTTAATACCTTGTTTCATTTTATCAATACAACTATTAATAAAATTATTAAAATCTTTTAATCTCATTAGTTTATGAGTTTTATTTTTTGGATATTTTATATTATCAAAATTTAAAATAATATTACCAAATGAATTTATAGGCATATAAGAAAAATCATATTTACTAAATTTGATTGCATTAGATATAATTATTTTTAATATATTATCTTTTGTATGTTTATATTTATTTATTATTTTATTATATGCTATTAAATAATTACAATCAAATACATTTTCTATTGTTGATAATGTTTTAATATTTTTAATACCTAAATAATAAGCAGATGATGGATTTAAATCCATCATATCATTAAAATATAATTCTAAATCTGATTTTTTTATCATAATTAAAAAACAACTTCTATATTATAATTTTATAATATTGTAATATAGAATATGAAATATATATTTATATTAATAATAATTTTACTAGTATCTGTTTTATTATTTTTATTAAAAAATGGTAAAGTTGAAAAATTTACAATTAATAAAGAAAATGATAATATTGAAACACAAATACCTGATGTATATATACCAAATTCAAAAGATACATTAAATAATTTAAATAAAGATTATGACATAATTAATTTATATAAAAATATTTTAAATAGAGAACCTAATGCTAATGAATTAAAAAAAGCAAAAAAAATACCAATATCAGATTTAAAAATACAATTATTAAATAGCCCAGAATATGATCATATGATTAATATGCAAACAAATAATGCAAGTGATAATATTGAAGGTATTATTTCTAAAAAAAATTTATTAGAAATTATATCTAAAATATATAATGAAGAATTAAATGAAAATATTAATACTAAATTATTATTACCATTAAGAGATGTTTATGCACATTTACAATTTAATGAATATTTATTTAGAGCAATGATAGTAAATAATAATTATAGAAATTTTGAAGAAGATATTTTAAATAGTACTATGCTATCTAAAGAAAAATTAATTATTCTTTTTAATAAATATTTTGATTTAAAGGAATTAAAATCAGATGCAAATGATATTATTAAATATAAAAAAATTAATAAAGAATATGATAATGAAAAAGAACCAGAACCAATTGATAAAAAACATTATTCTTCTATTAATGAAAAATCTAATGAAGATATTAAACCACAATTAAAAAAAATATTAGAAGATAATGATAATATTTTTAATAAAAATGATGTTGCAAAAATTTTAAAAGATAATAAAGATTCTGAATTAATAGTTAGAATTTATGATCCTATTGATTATAAAGGAGAATATAGAGGTAAAAAAGAATTTAGACCTCCTATTTGTAATAATTTAGGTGTAAAAAATGAAGCTAAACCTATTTTTACTGAATCTAAATTATTATTTCAAGGTACTGATTTAGATAAAGCATTTGAAGATACGCAAGTTGGTAGTATTATGCCTAAATTTGAATACAAAGAATATAATGATATTCGTATTAAACATTAAATTATCTTTTTATATTTTTTTATATAAAAATTTATAAATAAATACAACATATATATAATATAAATAATATTTAATTCTCTAATATATAACGGATATTCTTTATTATATAATCGTGATAATAATTGCTGTATTAAACATAATATAAATTGTATTATTTGTATTAGTGTAAAATACTTAATAAACCATAATTTTTTATTAAATATTAATAATAAATAATAATAATTTAATAATATGTGTATTATTGAATTATATATTACTAAAAACCATATATCTCCACCATAAGGTGTTAATATATAATTTAATACTGTTATTGTAGATATACTGGAATGATGAAATATATGTAAATATGATAATTGATAATAATTATGTTTTAATATTATTAGAATGGTTTCAATATAATTATAATATTTAGATATCCAATATAACCATAAAATATTATTCATATCATAATTAATAATTTTATAATTATTATTATAAAATTTGTAATTATTTTTTACAATTATATATAAAATAGTAATTGTTATATAAAAATTACAAATAACTAAACCGCAATAATGTATAATTGAAAAATATTTTATATAATTTTTATTAATTTTTATAATATTATTTTTATTTTTATGAGATATAAAACATATAATTAAATATAATAATGTTATTATATTATGAAACAATAATTTAGATAAAATTTTTTATAATTATTTATATAATATTAAAAAATCTTTATATAGAACTAATGGTTAAGATACCATATATAATTATATTAGACATGGATAAAACATTAATTGGTGATATTTATCATATAGCATATGAATTAGATATTTTACGATTTATAAATATTTATAATAAAATTAATAAAAAAAAATTATTAAATTTAAATTGAGTAATGATATAATAAATAATAAATTAATAGTAAGACCATATTTACAAGAATTTATTAATTTTATTAAAAAAAATATAAATATATAGAATTTTTTGTATTTTCAAATAGTAATGATATAATAAATAATAAATTAATAGTAAGACCATATTTACAAGAATTTATTAATTTTATTAAAAAAAATATAAATATATAGAATTTTTTGTATTTTCAAATAGTAATGATATAATAAATAA
>Ga0247840_10001746_pt1 | contig 41253 bp, 38 predicted proteins | sample LaCruzMarch2015__FD_192404 | JGI IMG/M metagenome (GOLD analysis project Ga0247840, IMG submission 192404) | Freshwater microbial communities from meromictic Lake La Cruz, Castile-La Mancha, Spain - LaCruzMarch2015_17m | ecosystem: Environmental > Aquatic > Freshwater > Lake | place: Spain... | reverse complement strand
TTGATTTTCTCTTATCAAAGAAAATCATGTCGAAATATTTTTAAACCGAAGGTTTATAAAATTTTCGACTATTTTCACGCAAATTTTACCCTTAAAATTCGCGTCTACTGCTCCTGAATCACCCCACTCTGTGTCACGGTAGTCGTAGCGATACAAGGATTTCCAAACTTTAATCTGTTGGTGGAGAAGACTTGAGCGGTGATTGTCTTCATACCAGTGGTAGTAATAATCTTGTTTAAGGTATCAGAGGCACCACCGACTAATAGAGGGGTTTTTGTACCATTACTGTCCATCGTCCAGTCACGTAGACAACTAGGACAAGCGGGTGTAGTGCTAATCGTCCAGGTGGCATTGTTGTTTACCTTCACGGGAGTAAGAGGTTGGGTCACGAAAGTACAGTTGAGAGCAGTGTCTAGGACGGGGGTTATAGTACTTGGATCAAAGATTTCAATACCCTTGCCATCACCATCTCCAGGATTACCGACACCAGTACAAGGGACAGAGATGGTAGTGGAAGCGTCACTAATTGAGACGGTGGCATACTTGTAACCAGGGACAGTGTAGATTTTCTCAACAGAGGAGACGTTATCCGCTGTTCCACCGCCACTGAAAGTCCAGGAGTAGGTATATGGTCCACCCGTTCCTCCAGACGGACTAGCCATCCAAGTGACAGTGGATGTGGCGACGAATTCATTATCTGAGATGGCGAGACAAGTGGCGACTAGGGGGTTCGCGATGATGTCGGCGGAGCAGGAGGTTGAAGTCGCACTGGTACTATTATTGTAAGATTCGCACAACTGAGTCACCTCACTATCAGATAGAGCCCGATTCCAAATTCCAACTTCGTCCATAAGTCCATTTACTGGGGCATTATAACCGCTGGAAGCAGTGTGGGCTGGATCAATATTTCCGATATAAAGTTTTCCTAAATTATTTCTAAAAACAGCGGAAGACGACATTGTCCCCTTTAAGCTGCAATTCACAAACAAAGAAAAAGTATCTTCTTGTCTTCTAATCAAAACATTATTCCAACTTCCATTTAATATAGACGCACCGACACTTGGAACTGTAAAATATGTACCGGTTGGATAAGAAGAAGAACCTCCACCATCATAACCAACAAAATTTAATGGATCACCAAGGCGAGTTGAATTACCAACTGCTTGCCACCAACCAGTCATACTACCGTAAAAACTTAAGGGGTGTGGGGGTTCCCAACCAGCAGTTGTATTGGATTTAATCCAATAACTCATAGTAAAATCATCTCCACCAAAATTAAAATCGTCACTATTTGAAACTTCAATACTTTGATTATCATAAAATTCATAAGTATCCCCTTTTATTCCTTGGCCAATTTTTAGAGGCGCATTTATTACCCGCCCATTATTTCTTCCAGTAATGTCCACTGCAGTGTTTGCATTGCTTCCGTCAGCCGCATTAAAAGTCCACATACTTTTTATTCCATTCATAAAAGTACTACTATAAACGGAATCACCACAAACCCAATTCCAGGGACCATTACCAAATACAGCTGGCTTTGAACCATCAGAACAAAGATTTTCTGTCGGAATAGAAAAAGTTTTTGAACCATCAGCTGTACCACAAGAAACAGTTGTAGGACAACTTGGATCAGACACATAATAACCATAAAGCAGCCCCACCTCGCTCGGACTTAGGATACGATTCCAAATTCCGATTTCATCAAGAGAACCTTTTGTCCCTCCATCGGGATGCCAACCAAATTTAAGTAAACCGTCATTCACAAAATAGGCTGTAGTTCCATTACCCCCGGTCACGAGCGTATACCCACCCATAGGATTAGTATAATAATTAGCTGGGCTCCAACTACCGGAAATCAGATTTCCATCAAGATAGACTTTCATCGAATTAGCCACACCAAAAGTATAAGTTACAACCACCTGATGCCAAGTTTCAGCGGCAATATTGATTGGAGCATAATAGACCTCATTAAAGGTAACATAATCTCCAAACTGGTAATGCGTTTGCAAAAAGGTAATTTGATTCTTGCTAGCGGAGACTTGATAATTAGTGGCCACTGGAGTAACGGCATTGTATTGATGACTGCTTTTTGAAGCAATGATCATATTTGGGTCACTAACATTGTCCAGTTTAAAGAAACTACTAATGGTTATATTTTCATTCGCGTCAAAATCAAAATTTTGTTCATTAGCAATATCGACTATAGACACGTCATCTTGATTGCACGGATCACAACCAGCCGGAATTGAAGGAAAATGATAAGCCTCACCTTTTATCGGAGAAGTAATTTGCTCAACTTTTATTGGTGAACCATCATTATTTCCAATCATATCTTTTAAAGTAGTTGAACTACTCCCATCGGCCTTATCAAAAGTCCACATACTTATTAGACTAGTATTCAATGAAAGATCCCAAACGCCTTTATTACAGTCAACACAAGTAGGCAAACAAACGTCAGTGCCTGTGTATATACTTTTTATTTCACAATCGGTTAATGAGCGACTCCAGACGGCCATATCATCGATTAAACCGCTAAATAGCCAAGTTGGGAACCAGCCAGTACCAGCCGCCCCAATTCTAAGATTTGAACCAAAGGAAATTTCCGAGCCTGGTCCCTCATAAACTTTTTCTCCATTAATATACATAGAACCAGTACCTCCTTTTTTATTATAAATTACATTTTTCCAAGTACCGTCATCCAAAATGGAGTCCCCACTATATGCTTCAGTCGGGCTTATCATATTGTTCCAAACACTAAGTTCATTACCAATTCCTCCGTTTTCCGGGTTAAATAAATGAAGAGAAAAACCAGTACCGAGGGGGTCCATGGTTCCGAAAATCGGTTTTCTATTGCTTACGCCAGGAACACCGACAGTTTTTATCCAAACAGAAAAAGAATAATCATTTATAAGAGGGTTACTATCAATATAAAAACTATTAGGTATCTCAATATAATCATCCACACTATCAAAAGAATAGGCTTTATTAAATTTTCCGGTTGTATTCAAAACTCCATTATAAGTAATACCGTTGTTTGACCCTTTTATATCATTAGCATTACCATCAAAAGGCCAATAAGCTACTAAATTTGGCATGGTGCTAATACTAAAAATCTGACTGAGCGGCTTAGCCGTAGTCACCTCAGTAGAGTCAAAACAAGTGGAGCAAGAACGGACAACTGGGGCGTCGACACAGGCGGGGTCGGTTGCCAGAATATTTGGATTAGTATCATTGACCACCTCTGTCGCATAACTGAGACCATTTTCACAAGCACTCCAGGTTTTTACAGCCGATACATATGTACAAGTAGGCGCACAACCAGTGGGGACACCAGAAAATGCGGTTCCACTACAATTAGTTCCTGGGCAATAATACCGAATAACACTACACCTTCCGATATTATCGCCACCGCCTCCACCGCTACACCAAGAATTACACTGCTCATCGGTATAACCGCCATAAATATGATTGAGTTGTCCAGCATCAACAGACATAGAATCATAACCGCTACCGGTGGGAGTACAGGCCGTGTTTAAACTAGGATTCGGTGCCCCAACGCAACAATCACAATCGTGTTGAGCCTGCACAAACCAAAATCCACCAAATAAAATGGTTACTAAAATCAAAGAAAAAAATAATTTTCTATTCTTTTTCATTATTTTTTATCACTAGAGGTTGTGGCTAAATTATTTTGAGCGAAATCAATTTTACTTTTTACCACCACCAAGCAGGCTTTCCTCATTTCAATTTGAGAAATTTTATCGCATAAAGAGATGTTCAATTGTTTTAAAGACGTAGTATAGAAAGTGGCGTCATTGATTGTAGTTATGCATTTATTTTTTTCCAACTCTTTTTTTAGGCAATCACAGCTTTTTAAATCACCAGTCAAAACAGCCTCCTCGATATTAGAATAAGGGTTACATTTTTCCTCAGCTCGAATGTCGGGTGTGGCAATCCCCATTTCTTTTTCAGGCAAAAATTTAATCACAGCAATTACAACTAGAAAAATTACAACAATTCCAATAGAATATAAAATTTTTTTCATCTTTATCTATCAATAATAAATAAATTACTCTCAAATATTATATCACACCATCGCTTGACAACAATGCTCTATTTGCTATAATAGTAAGGTAATGCAGTTCGCCCAGAAGGCGGACTCGTTTTTTATCAAAATAACTATTAAAAATATGGTAGATCTAAAAGTATTAAACGCAGTCCTAGAACAGTTAGAACAAGAAAGAGGTGTCCCTCGAGAAAAAATGCTTGAGGCTATTGGTATGTCTCTCGCGACCGCTTACAAAAAGGAATACGGCAAAAGAGGACAAATAATCCGTGCTAAATTTGACCTAAACTCTGGAAAAACTGAATTCGAACAAGTAAAAGTTGTTGTAGAAAAAGACAAGGTTATTATGCGTGACGAAAATGAGGTAGTTGAAAACAAACGAGAAGTTTTCAGTCATAAAAATGCCAACAAAGCGAGCGATGTCGAGGAAATGGAAGGTGAATTGGTATATTTTAACCCTGAACATCACATACTATTAGAGGATGCTAAAAAAATTAAAAAAGGGGTAGAGGCGGGTGAAGAAATTGTTTTTCCACTAGAGGCAAAAGATGATTTCAGTAGAATTGCCGCTCAAACTGCTAAGCAAGTTATCATTCAGAAGCTTCGCGAAGCAGAGAAAGTTTCTGTTCTTGGTGAATACGGGAAGAAAGAAGGTGAAATTGTCACTGGTACGGTTCAAAGAATGGAACGTGGAAATATTTTCATCGATATGGGCCGAGCAACTGCCATCTTACCTTTTGAAGAACAAATTCCTGGTGAAAAATACAAACAAGGCGAAAGAATTCGTGCATATTTGTACCGAGTAGAAGAAACACCAAAAGGCATCTTCCTCAAACTTTCCCGTTCTCATCCAAAATTCCTAGAAGAATTATTTAAGATTGAAGCGCCAGAGGTAGCGAGCGGGGTGGTGGTAATGAAAGCCATTGCTCGTGAAGCTGGTTCTCGCTCAAAAGTAGCAGTTTCATCAAGTGATGAACATATTGATCCAGTTGGTTCACTCGTTGGTCAACGTGGAGTTCGTGTCGCGACAGTTATGAGCGAACTTGGTGGAGAAAAAATCGACATTATTGAATGGTCAGCTGATGCCAAGAGATTCTTGGAGGACGCTTTATCACCAGCTAAAATTCTCGGGGTTGAAACAAATGATATTGATAAAAAAGCGGTTGTTGAAGTCGCTCCTGATCAGCAATCTCTCGCCATTGGTAAAGGCGGACAAAATGTTCGTCTCGCAGCCAAACTAACTGGCTGGAAAATTGATATCAAGTCCACCACCGCTCCAGTTGAGGTAATCCCAGAGGAAGAAGTTTAAAATTTAAAATATTTTTTAAAAAATTAACCCACCAGACGACCTGTCTGGTGGGTTTTATTGGAAGTGTACAGAATCCTCGTCCTTTTTAGACGGCGATGAATGGACACATAATGAATTGTGTCGCCCGGTGGGGCGCTCCTCACCAACAAAGTTTTCCTGGTACCTAGCCTAACTCCCCACCGAGGTACACCGAGGGAACAGCTTGCTGTGGGGATAGGACGAGGTAAATTTTATTTTACTTTTAAAATTAAAATTCTTCCGTGGTAAATTTTCTGTGCAGAATTTTAAAAGGATTGGGTAATCGAATTTTTTTCCGATCCAACCACAAGCCTTTCAACCACCACCGGTGATTATATGTGCCGAAAATTAGACCGTAAAAAGCGAGGATGGCGACTTGAACCAAAAGCACATAACAAATAAGAAGAACAGCCGCAAAAAATGGGTTCATTTATTTTTTCTCCAAAATTGATTGGACTTAAAAAATCGAAGTTCTTTTTTAAAGACTAAACATATTTAAAAAGTTGTCAATAAATAAATTGAGGACGGCGTTTTCCTAAACGCCGTCCTCTATATTTTAATTATCCCCTAAAGCCATAATAGGTAACTAGTGGTTCCCCTTTTTGCGACTGCAAAAAACGACCAATGACCTGAAAGAACCGAACAATGAGTAAAAAGAAATTACTCACCGCGCATGAAGCCAAAATAAGCAGAAAGCCAGCAAACACTATGGCTATATAAAAAGCCATAATAACAAAAATCGTTAACCAGGTGATGATTATATTCATCCTTAATTTTCTCCCAAGGGAAAAACGTCCCATTTCATTATTTTTAATCACAAGACTCTCCTACTTTCACGTAAAACAACAATTTTCTCACATCTTTATATATTTTATTTATACCTATGTCAAGGCTGTATTTCTCTCATATTTTACGCTATAGTACGATTTCTAAACCTAGTGTTCCCAAGAGGAACAACAAGAAGTTTATTTTATTAATTTAATAATTTTATTCATATCAATATTATGAATCCATACATTTTGTTCGCTCTAATCGCCTCAATCGTCGCTATCGCTTACGGTCTTGTCTTAGCTAGCTTAATTTTAAAGAAAAGTGCTGGTAATGCCCGCATGCAAGAAATTGCCAAGGCTATTCAAGATGGAGCTGGTGCTTATTTAAACAAACAATATAAGACAATCGCAATGATTGCCGCGGTTCTTTTCCTCGCGATTGGTTTTGTTCCAAAACTTGGTTGGACTATGGCTATCGGCTTTCTCGTCGGTGCAATATTCTCCGCTCTCGCTGGTTATATCGGTATGAATGTCTCTGTTCGTGCCAACGTTCGAACAACCGAAGCGGCTAGAACTGGTTTGAAAGAAGCTTTGAGTCTAGCTTTCAACGGTGGTGCGGTTACTGGACTTCTTGTTGTTGGACTTGCCCTCCTTGGAGTTACTGTTTTCTATGCTATTACAAAAGATGTAAACGCTCTCGTTGGTCTTGGTTTTGGTGCTTCTCTCATTTCTGTTTTTGCTCGATTAGGAGGAGGAATCTTTACCAAAGCAGCAGATGTAGGCGCTGATCTTGTTGGAAAAATCGAAGCTGGTATTCCTGAGGATGATCCTCGAAATCCAGGTGTTATCGCCGACAACGTTGGAGACAATGTTGGTGACTGTGCTGGTATGGCGGCTGACCTTTTTGAAACCTATGCGGTTACTTCTGTAGCCACTATGCTTTTAGGTTCACTCCTTTTTGTTGGTTTTGAAAATGCCGTTATTTATCCTCTAGCTATCGGCGCAATCGCTATCTTCGCTTCAATTATCGGAACATGGTTCGTTAAACTAGGTAAAACCCAAAATATTATGGGGGCGCTTTATAAAGGTTTAATTGTTTCTGGTGTACTAGCCGCTGCCGCTTTCTATCCACTAACAAAAGCACTAATGGCTGGTAACGGAATATATAATTGGACTGATCTTTTCATCTGTTCCCTTGTCGGACTTGTTGTAACTGGGGCGCTTGTTGTTATTACTGAATATTTTACTTCGACAAAATATTCTCCCGTTCAATCTATCGCTCAAGCTTCCGTTTCTGGACATGGAACAAACGTTATTCAAGGTTTAGCTATTTCGATGAAAGCGACTGCTTGGCCTTTGATCACAATTGTTCTCGGAATTCTTGTTACCTATTATTTTGGTGGACTTTATGGAATCGCAATCGCTGCTATGTCCATGCTTTCTATGACTGGTATCATCGTGGCTATCGATGCTTATGGACCAATCACTGACAATGCTGGTGGTATTGCTGAAATGTCAGAATTACCAAAAGAAGTTCGTGATGTAACTGATCCCCTCGATGCTGTCGGAAACACCACTAAAGCAGTAACCAAAGGTTACGCTATTGGTTCAGCTGGCCTCGCCGCCCTAGTACTTTTCGCTTCTTACACTCAAGAAATTGTTAAAGGTACAGGCCAATCAATAGCTTTTGATTTGAGTGACCCTTATGTCATTGTTGGTCTATTCTTAGGAGGCCTTCTCCCTTATTATTTTGGTGCTCTATGCATGGAGGCGGTTGGAAAAACTGCCGGCAAGGTTGTTGAGGAAGTTCGCCGACAATTTAGAGAAATAAAAGGAATTATGGAAGGAACAGGTAAACCAGATTATGCTCAAGCGGTTTCAATCGTGACTGGTGCCGCTATCAAACAAATGATTGTTCCGGCTCTTATCCCCGTCCTTGCTCCAGTCCTAGTTGTTTTAATCTTCGGTAAGACAAACGGCTTAGTCGTTCTCGGAGGATTGCTTATGGGTTCAATTATTACTGGTTTGTTCGTCGCTATCTCAATGACTTCTGGTGGAGGAGCTTGGGACAATGCCAAGAAATATATTGAGTCAGGAAACTTTGGTGGGAAAGGTGGTGATGCCCACAAAGCCGCTGTCACTGGCGACACTGTCGGAGATCCATATAAGGATACTGCCGGACCTGCTATCAACCCAATGATTAAGATTCTAAACATTGTTGCCCTACTTATTGTTGCCTTTATGATGTAACCCGACAAATTATTTTAAAAGTAAAAAAATCGCTGTTGCACAGCGATTTTTTTAATATATAATTACAGATATGGAAAATGGAAATACAGAAAATCCGGAATCAGAAAATGGTATTGGCCCATTAACAGGAATTATAATAATTGTTCTAATGATTTTAGCTGGTGGTTGGTATTTTTTATCCGAAAGAATAACTAAACTCGAAGAAAAAGAAAAACTGACATCTGAATTAAATATTCAAGCGACTAGCACAGCCACGACAACAGAAACTATTACTCAAGAATAACTTCTTGCAAACTTTTATCTAAAATAAAATTTATCCTACTTATTATTAATTAAGGAGGGACGTTTTGCTTTTTTCCCGTTTTTTGTTAGACTCATAAAATGAAAAAATATAAAATAATTAAAACCAAGGAGCTGGAGAATTCGGAGGTAGAGATTGAGTGCGAAATAGATGCTGAATCTGTTGCTTGCCACCGCGCGAAAGCGATTGCTAAAATCCAAAAAGAGATGAGTTTACCAGGTTTCCGACCAGGACATGTTCCGGAAGCTATTCTAATAAAACAAGTCGGCGATCTATTTATTTACAATGAAATGGCTGACATAGCGATTAATGATGCTTTCCCCGATATCATCACTGAAACTAAGACCAACTTCATCACTATGCCGCATATCCAAATCACCAAATTAGCTGACAAAAATCCTGTTCAATTTAAAATTATTGGCCCAATCATACCAGAAATAAAATTGGCAGATTATAAAAAAATTGCTGCTAAAGAAAACGGAGCGAAAGCCGAATCGCCCGAAGCGACCGAAAAAGAATTAGAAGAAACCATTGAAGAAATCCGCAAAAACTACGCCCTACGAAATCATACTCACGCTCCAGGCGAGGAACACAAAGCTGATGAAAAACTTGATCTACCAGAAGTAAATGAAGAGTGGGTAAAAAAGCTTGGCGCTTTTGCTACAGTTGAAGATTTCAAAAATAGAATTAAAGAAGGAATAAAAAAAGAAAAGGAATTCAAAGCCAAAGATAAAAAAAGAATGGCTATAATCGAAAAGATTCTTGATAATACAAAAATTGCGGTTCCAAAAATTCTAACCGAAAATGAATTACGTAAAATGCAGGCGCAATTTGAAGATGATATTGCTCGAGCAGGCTTAAAAGTAGAAGATTATTTAAGCCATCTGAAAAAGACTAAAGAAGATTTAGCAAAAGAGTGGACACCAGATGCTGAGAAGAGAGCAAAAGTTCAACTTATAATTACCAAGATTGCTCTAGAAGAAAAAATCGAGGCTGACCAAGAAGTAATCAAAAAGGAGGTTGAGAATTTACTAAAAACCTACAAAGACGCCACCGAAGATCGCACCCGCGCCTATGTGGAAATGATGCTCACCAACGAAAAGGTATTTGAGTGGCTAGAGAATCAAAAGTAATTTGATTCAAAATATTTTTAATTAAAAAAACAGTATGATTTTTAATCATACTGTTTTTTAAATATAAAGATAATAATTATTTAAACTTTCACCTAGGTGAAAGTTTAAATAATTAAGAAAAAATAGTATTGCTATAAACTTCTAAAACTTGTTTGAAAATGGCTTGGCTAGTTTTAATATTATCAATTTTTTTGAAAAAATAGATTCAGCATATGATAAAAAACCTTGAGGTAAAGGGAACGGTCCCACCCAAACACCTTTCTGAAGCATTGAGTAGTTAAAACCCTTGAGTTGATACCTTAACCAATCCCTTTCACTCCTTTTATCTGAGGGTATATCAAACATTACGATAGTATCCTTTGGTGCTGATATTGGGAAATTAAAGTAAAAATGTTTGTACCCCGAATACTTTCTCAATGATTTTGATTCCCTTCCCGCTTTCCTAGGAGATAAAATAATGGGTAAACCAAAAGTGTTGACGGAAACTCCTTTATATTTTAAATATTTCTTCATCCCCTTATTATATCACAATAAATAAAACTTTCACCTAGGTGAAAGTTTTATTTATAATTTATTTATTGTTTATTGATAGTTTAGTTAAAACAGGAAAACTTAGTTATTTAAAATTTCCCAGACTGCCACAATTGCTGCCGTTTCCGCGCGGAGAATATTTTGGCCGAGAGATTTTATTTCAAAATTATTTTTCTTAAACAATTCCATTTCTTTTTCTGTCCATCCACCCTCTGGTCCGATAAAAACCACGATATCCTTACTAATACTTGCCCCATCGCGACTTTTAAACAAGGTAGGGTGAAACGCTACACACTTTTTACCATCCTTTTTAGCCTGTGAAACAGCTGTTTCCAAATCCGTAACCTCAAATACTCTCGGTAAGGTCACCCTCCCGCTCTGTTCACTCGCCTCTTTTACAATTTTATTTAGTCTTTCAAGATTCAAATCTTTTTTCTCGCTTCGCTCAGAAATAACGGGGTGAATTTCTACCACACCGATTTCCGTGCACTTCTCAGCCGCCAATTCAAAATTACTCTTTTTAATCAAAGCTAAATGCAATGAAACATTTTTGTTTGGCGGAGTTTTAGCGGAGTGGGATAATATTTTAAATTTTATTTCTTTTTTGGAGAGTGAAACAATCTCTGAAACATATTCCGACCTTGATCCATCAAATAAAATAACTTGGTTCCCAATCTTAAACCGAAAAACATCCAACATTTGATGAATTAGCTCCGCATCGGAGATAGTAATATCGGTATTTTCACCCACCTTTTGCTCAATATAAAATCTATGTAGTCTCATAAAAGCAGTATAGCGTAATTTGTAGATTGTATAAAGTACACAAAAAAAACAATCCTCAACTATTTGTAATTTGATTTTCCAAAATCTTTAGTATAGTCTTTAGTTATTATCAGCATAATTAATTAAAATACCATGTCATACTTAATACCGACAGTTATAGAAAAAGGACAAAACGGCGAACGCGCTTTTGATATTTACTCACGGCTATTAAAAGAAAATATTATTTTCTTGGCTGGGCCAATCGATGATGAAGTGGCCAATATTGTCATTGCCCAAATGCTATTTCTACAAAGTGAGGATCCTAAAAAAGACATCCGACTTTATGTCAACTCCCCTGGTGGTCATGTCTCCGCCGGTCTCGCAATTATCGACACCATGAACCATATTAAAAATGATGTCTCGACCGTCTGCGTCGGTATGGCCGCTTCAATGGGGGCCGTCATCCTAGCTTCCGGTGCTAAAGGCAAGAGATATTCCCTACCAAACTCAGAAATCATGATCCATCAACCTTTGGGTGGAGCACAAGGTCAAGCGACTGATATTCAAATCACCGCTAAGCAAATTTTGAAACTTAAGGAAAAATTAAATAGAATGATGGCGGAAAGAACAGGAAAAACTTACGAACAAATCGAAAAGGATGCCGACCGCGACTACTATATGTCAGCTGATGAGGCCAAAAAATACGGAATTGTCGACAAAGTGTTGCAGTAATAGGCTCAAATTTATAGCTAATGAACTCTAGTATAAGCCTAAAATCAAATATAAGCCGGTTCGCAAAGCGAACCGGCCTATCATTCTTAATTGTCCGACTTTAAACTTTAGACTTTAATCTTTTGGCTATGCCAAAGGCTACCCTTGCCTGAAATGGAAAAATGAGATACTATGCAAGAGTTATCAATTTTAATTAATATGACTTTGTTTTTTATCAACTTGAAATCAAAATACTTAGACTTTAGGCAAAATATGCCTTTATTTGGATTCCCCAAAGCAAACTAATAAGCTTGTTTTCAATTACATAAAAGGCGAAGCATGTTCGCAAATTTATGTCATTATCAACAGTAATTATAATAGCTGTAGTGGTGGCCCTCGGTGGTATCGCTATCGGTTATTATTTGCGCCTAATAATTTCCCTGGGCAAAAGAGGCTCGATGGAGCTTGAGATAAAGGGAATGATGTTGCAAGCGAAAGAAGAGGCTAAAAAAATAGTCCTCGAGGCCGAAAATAAAGCGGTTGAGACTCTAAAGGAGATCAAACGTGAGGTTAAGGAAAAAGAAGACGCCGCTAAAATCGTCGAAGCTCGTTTAATCAAAAAGGAAGATCTTTTAGACCAAAGACAAATAGATATTGATAAGGAGGTAGAAAATATCAAAAAGAAAATTGTCGAAATAAAAGAAATCCGTGATAAAGCGGAAAAAATCGAGGCGGAAAAACTTGGTCAGTTACAAAAAATCGCCAATCTAAGTCTTGAGGAAGCCAAAGAAGAAATTCTAAAAGCAACTGAGAAGAAATATGAGGAGGATATCCTATCCAGAATTAAAAAACTGGAGCTTTTTGGTGAGGAAAAATATGAAGCCAAAGCAAAGGAAATTTTGACCACCGCAATCCAAAGATTGGGTAATTCTGTGGCTTCTGATGTTATGTCGACTATCGTAAACATTCCTTCTGACGAAATGAAAGGTAAAATTATCGGTAAAGAGGGTAAAAACATCAAAGCGTTTGAAAGAGCGACTGGTGTGGAAGTTATTGTGGATGATACCCCAGGAGCTATCACTATCTCCTCTTTTGACCCAGTTCGAAGACAAATTGCTAGAGTTGCTCTAGAAAATCTCTTAATCGACGGCCGAATTCAACCAGTAAAGATTGAAAAAATTGTCGAGGAAGCAAAACTAAGTATCAATAAAATTATCAAGGAGAAAGGTGAAGCGGCTGTGTATGAGTGTGGAATATTGAATCTAGACCCACGTATCGTAGCCATTTTGGGACGATTACACTTCCGAACTAGCTATGGTCAAAACGTTCTTCAACACTCAATCGAAATGTCTCATATCGCTGGCATGATTGCTGAGGAAATGGGAGCAAATGTTTCTATCGCCAAAGCTGGTGCCCTACTCCACGATATTGGTAAAGCCGTGGATCATGAAGTCGCTGGTACACACGTAGAAATTGGTAAGAGAATTTTGCAAAAGTTTGGTGCAAATGAGGAAATTATCAAAGCAATGCAAAGCCATCATGAGGAAACCCCTTATGAAACCGTTGAATCTATTATCGTTCAAGTCGCCGATGCTATTTCCGGTAGCCGACCAGGTGCTAGACGAGATAATATTGAAAACTATATCAAACGACTACAGGAACTTGAGGCTTTGGCCAATGCTTTCCCAGGTGTAGAAAAATCCTATGCCCTTCAAGCTGGTCGTGAGGTGAGAGTTTTTGTCACTCCAGAACAGATTACCGACTTGCAAGCTAAAGAACTTGCTCAAAGTATTGCTCAGAAGATTGAAACTGATTTGAAATATCCAGGTGAAATCAAAGTGAATGTGATTCGAGAACTACGAGTTATTGAATACGCGAGATAATCTTATCTGTCATTCCCATGAAGATGGGAATCCAGCATAAATTAATTAAACAAAGTAAAAAACGTTCTGACGCCTATCAGAACGTTTTTTCTTCGTCATTGCGAGCATAGTGTGGCAATCCAGTCCTGTTTTGCTTCGGACTACCTCGCAATGATAAAGGCATGAAAGAAAGGACGTGCGATAATCAAATAACCACGCGTCACCTTTGTTTACCTCATATAAAGGAAAAAAGACCGTCATAACATATTTACATAGAAAGTCAATTAGTCTCCCCTGGTAAAAAACCTATATTTTACAACATTTTTTCAAATTCAAAATAACCCTTATTTTACACACCTATTTTGCACAGTTTTTGCACCTTACTCAAGTTGCACGCAAAATACGTTGTATTATAATGGTATGGTAGAAATAAGGTCGAAAAAAATTATTAGTTCAGATGTAAATTTGTTTACCCGCGCGGGTAAATTAACATAAAATAATAATATGAATAAACAAGGAATAGTCGAGGCAGTAAATAGTGTTTTAAATACAACCAAGGTTCAAGCAGAACAAATTGTAGATAAGGTTTTTGATTCAATCGTCGCTTCTCTTAAGAAAGGTGATGAAGTATCAATCGCCGGTCTAGGTATCTTCTCAGTAAAGGCCCGAGCCGCTAGAGATGCTAGAAACCCAAGAACTGGTGAGACTGTAAAGGTCCCAGCAATGAAGGTTCCAAAATTCCGAGCCGCAAAGGCTTTGAAGGACGCGGTAAGATAGTAAATCGTATCTGGTATATTGTAGATAGTACAAGTACCGATTAAAAAATTCACCTCCTTATAGAGGTGTTTTTTTAATATAAAAAGTAAGGGCTGCCAATGGAGTTGGCAGCCCTAAACAATAAAAATTATTTCGAGCAGACGAGAAAGGTCTCCTCCACTTCGTTCCCACCGACAGATGTTTTTAATCTGACAGGGATTTTAAAGATCGATTTATCTCCCTTTCTTTCCAAGAAAGCTTTTGAACCATAGCGCACCAAAACCTGTCCGTCAGAATCAGGAATCATTTCCAAATCCTGGTCTTCCGTCATTGATGTGGCAATCTCCGTCACCTTTTTCAAAAGGTCAGTAGCCAACATAAAGCCCATAGAGGCCTCGCTTTCTTGTTTTTCGTTGTTTAAGGTTTCGTTTGTTTCCATAAATTATATTAACTTATTTATTAGTTTTTGTCAAATTAGTAGCCAACAATCTAGTAACCTTTCTAACCATATCCTCATCTTTTGTCAGTCTTGTATCCTGACCATCTTTGGTGATGTGATATGGACCTCTTTCTCTTGGTTCCGCCTCCCAATACTCTCCAGCGGCACCAAAATCAATGACGTAAGGCTTAAAAGTCTCGCGATCTATCATAATGTTCCCCTCATGCAAATCGCGGTGGCAAACTCTCCTTTCTGAATGCATTTTTTCGACGAAACCAAGCAAATCATTTTGAAATGAACCAATATCAAAATTTTCAGGTAAATCCGCCCGCCCTTTCAAAATATCATCCACACTTACTGCTGGCAAAGTCTCCATCATCAAAAAATCGTGTCGATTTTCCTCGTCTTTGAAACTAGCATAAACTCTTGGCACCCTAACTTTTGTGGGTAGACCATCCATTCTCTCTAGAAAATCCTTTTCTTGATTTGGCGGTAAATAAAAATCAGTTCCAGAAATCTGATCCGGTTTTTTAAAAATCTTAATGCAAATCCTTTCATTTGAGCCGAGAAAACAGACGTTGGCAGTTCTTCCCTCTCCCAGACGCTTACTGGCATCATCTAAAAGGGTTTTTATCTCCTCCTCGTGCTCTTCAAGCAACTCTTTAACCAGCTGTTCGTACTCGGGATTAATATTTATTTTTTCTAATTCAAACATAATGAGATAATAGCATTATTAAAGGCTAAAAACAAAAAACACCCAATAATGGGTGTTTTTTGTTTTTTTAATAATTATTAAGCAGCTTTCTTTTCTAGGTTGGCCACATAAAAGCCCACTTCCGCCAAGATTAGTTCCATCTTATCAGAATATTCGGCATACTCAGACGGATCAAATTTATATTTTTTATTGGCTTCAGTTAACTGCAGGGCAATTTTCTTGGCATTTTCATAAAAAGACTGCAAATCATTTTCATTGTATTTGTACAAAGCGGTGCAGTCCGGACATTCGACTTTCTCTTCGTCTTTTACAGTAAGTTTATCGTCATACCTATCAAAAAAAAGTTTCAAGGAAGTAACAAAATTCTTTTTTAGGTCCTTGAGAGCCTCGGTATTCTCAGTTTTTATTTTAAGATTTGAATCAAAACTAACAAAGGCTATATTGGAAATCTCAGCTAACCCTTTGACGGTTTTTTCCACATGTCCTCTTTTTTCTTCCACTGTTCCTAAATTAAAATTTAATGATTCCTTCATATATTTTCTTATTACTAATAATTAGTAATGCTACACCTATTTGAGCTATAGCGCAAAAGTAGTCCTAAAATCTATACTTTTTCAACCAAATCCAATGTTTCGCCTGTCTCAAATATTTTAAGCCTTAGACTTTCTAAATAAGCTATATTTGCTGACACGGTTAACCCATTGTCCGGCATTTGATTATAGGTTGCGCCAATCATATGACCTATATTTTCCTTAGATAGACCAGCTTTTAGCAACAAAGGATTTACCAACTCTGGTCCTACCTTAACCCCATAATTAGAAATAAAAATATTAACCCTTTCAGCTAATTGAACTGGAGAAATTTCCTTTTCAACTGTTTTATCAACCTTCTCTTCTTCCCAGGCTTTGCTGGCTGGTTCATCTCCTTTATAAAAATAATTTTTAAATCCTTCAAACATATTAATCTTTAAGTTAACTGGTAATACTAAAAGTATAGCATAAGCAGTTTAAAAACGTAGAGACTAGGGCGAAATTCGGTCACTGGTTTTAACTCGCCGTCGCTCATCAAACCTGCGACCCCATCTCGCTATTTTTTGAACCAAAAAATATGCTCCGACTTTCGATTCTGATTTTTTATACAAAGAAAATCACGTCGAAAGATTTTAAAACCGAAGGTTTATAAAATTTTCGACGCCACGTAAGTGCTTCCTAGCACTTACTTACCCGCCCAAAATAAAAAAGCCTTTCGGCTTTTTTATTTTGTGCGGGTAGGGCGAATCGAACGCCCAACCAGAGTTTGGAAAACTCTCATTTTACCATTAAACTATACCCGCATTTCAATGAACCCAGTTATTATACACAAAAAACAAACAATTAAAAGTTTCAATAATTTTGAAATGACTTACTTACTAGCTACACTTTTGGCCAATTTTATCACCTCATCCATATTATCTTCCTTTTGAACCTTATTCATTCTTTCGAAACCACAGTTTACACAACGCTGTTTGACTCGATATTCACCTTTTTTACATTCAAAACCAACCGGCTCCATTATTCCTCCGCAATCAGAAGCTCGATCTCCAGGATTAATATCCACATGTTTACTAGTGAGACATTCAGGACAATGGTTCGTGTAGCCATTCCCCACCACCTCTCGACCACACGTCTCACATTTAAAATTTTCGATTTTTCTTTCAAACAATTTTTCCATATATTTATTCTTCCATAAAAAATTAAATTGTGCTAGTATTCCCAAGTAATCAATATATCGGGGCGTGGTGTAACGGTAGCATACATGCTTTGGGAGCATGCAGTTCGGGTTCAAATCCCGGCGCCCCGACAAATTTAAACGGCTTTCTAGCCGTTTTTAATTTTTCGGGGCGCAAAAATGCGATTAAGCATTTTTAGTGATTTGAAAAGGTTCTCCCATATTTTTGAACAATTCCTATTGTGAAAAAATGGGAAACCTGTACCGAAACTGTAAGTTTCAAAGTTCCCGGTTTTTGTCCGGGTCAAAAATTTTATAACCTTTGGTTTAAAATCTTTTGACATGATTTTCTTTGGTAAAAGAAAATCAGAAATCTAGACTGCTCCTGTAATAATAAAATTCCCGGCGCCCCGACAAAATATAGCTAAAACATATTTGGTAAATCTTTTATCTCATCCACAGTTATAAACTTAACATCTGGATATTCTTGCCGAATAGAATCGATTATTTCCTCATATTGTCGAGGAACCAATACCGCCGATAAACTAGCCCGATTAAAAGTTTTTCCTGGTGTCCCGATCAACATAAAACCATCATTTTTTGCACCATACCCTAAACCACCACGTTGCATTTCCTCCTCAACACCTGGAAAATAAAATGACCCCCAGAACTGACCTTCAAAATCTTTTTGTAAGGAATCGGCCAGCATTTTAAAATCATAAACTATTCCATCTCCCTGTAAACCGCGTGCCGGTAAGTCTCTGGCAAATTTGGGGTTCAATTTCTTTGCCTCTACCAAAAAATCTTCAACCTGGTTATCCCTTAATGACCTTTCGCCATTTTTAAGACCAAAATAAAGATCGGCAATCGCTTGTTTGAGTGTTCTAGTTTGTGGTTGTTCGAAATTCATAAGTAGATATTATCACAGCCAAAGTCACATTCAAACTCCTATCAGACATCCCTATTGGACATTCTCTTCTTACTCCCAAAAACCTAAATAATAATATCTTCCAGGTACTCTACCTTTGCCTCTTTTGTCTTTAAATCAAGATATACCGTCAAAACATCAAACTGCCAATCTACCTCCTTGGTTACATGTGAAACAAACTTATAATCAAGCAGACAACTCTGTATTACTCTCCCCAACCTCTCAAGTTTCCAGGGATGAAGGTTATCTTCTGGTTTATAAACATCTGTTTCATATGAAACAGGCAGATGTGACACCGTTTTCACCTCAATGAAATGAATTTTCTGTCCTTTTCGGACAATAATGTCTATTTCACCCCATTTCCTTAAATAATTCCTCTCAACCACTTCAAAACCACGCTTCATAAGAAACCTACAAGCAATATCTTCACCAAGATCACCTATTTTCCTTTTTTCTGTTCGCTTGTCTTGTTTCATGTGTAACTATTAAGTTTATATTGTTGAGGTTGTTTGTTTTTTGAGGCTAGTGAGCGCGGCTGGCGCGAACTCGAGGAATTTTTTAGCAAAAAATATCCGTACTCAAAAAATAAACAGCTTCGACAATACTTCTATATCTTTCTTAGTATTATTTCAAACCAACTCTGCCCTTTTATATCTTGAACGTTCTTATAAACCACAAAAAACTTATACGGGCACAGCTTTTCAATATCTTCCGGCGTATAGAAGTAATAATATTTCTCATCCCCGAGATTTACAGTTCTTTCTTCATGGTATTCACCATATTTGGTCGAAATAAACAAAATACCCCCTATTTTAAGCCATTTATGGCAGTTTTGAACAATATTCTCTAACTCATCACGGTTCACGTGTAACACAGAAGCAAAACTAAAAACAACGCCAAATGTTTCAGCGGGAAAATCTACCCCTCTCATATCCTTCACATGAAACGCTCCTTTAGGAATTTTATTCTTAGCTAAGTCAATTAAACCCTTTGAAGCATCAACTCCGATATAGTTATCACTTCCCACCTTAGAAATAATATATTCAGCATCTCTTCCGTTACCACAACCAAGTTCTAGTACTTTACTTGTTTCTGATTCATTCAACCTTAAAGCCTGATCAATATCCTCAATCCTTATACCGCAACCATTGAATTTCTCCGCATAATACTGAGGGTTCTTATTATAAGCCTCGACAGTTTTTGCATTTTTGCTTAACTGATCAAGTTTCACTTCGGAAGGAGGGTTGTTTGGGTTATTCTTTATCATTTTTATTAATTTTCAAACTTGTTTCAGGTGAAACAGGTTTAATTATTGGACAGTAGTTTCACGTGAAACATATTTTCTATATAATGGACGAAAACTTTGACCGATAATTTTTGTCTATTATATTTAGCCTTATATATCAACGTATTTTCTATAAGACTAGCGTTTTTAGACAAAAACATGCTTTTTTTACCCTATTTTATAAGACGTCTGTTATCAACATATACACATAGTTATCCACAGTTATACCCACACAAAAGGTTTAAAAATAAAGCTACTCTGCGATTTTATCTCTACTTTTCTATAAAAATGTGTCTAAATTTGTCTGATATATTTTAAAATAATTTAACTCAAAAAAACTTTTGTCTTTAAAAAATTTACTATTTAATTATATCATTTATAGAAAATATTTGTAAAAAAAATGTTTTTCGTATATGATAGTGAAGTTGCGGGCATGGTTTAGTGGTAGAACAGGTCCTTGCCAAGGATCAGACGGGAGTCCGATTCTCCCTGCCCGCACTCCGAATCTTTTATTCACTCGATAAGATGCTCCCATGGTGAAATGGATATCACAACGGTCTTCGGAACCGTTATTGTGGGTTCGAGTCCTACTGGGGGCACAAAAAAATCGAAGATTTTTTAGGACGAGAAAAGCGGAGCGATATGAGGTCAGCAGACCGAATCGCGAGCTAGGGTCGGGGAATTTTATGAGCGACGGCGAATAAAATATCCGTGACCGAGTCCTATTGAGTCGAGACTCTTTTATGAGTCTTAGATACCAAATATATGGCTCTAAATAAGTACGAAATCAAAAAGCTAGATATTCCTACCGAAGTAATAAATGTTGTCGACACCCTCAAAAACAAGGGTTTTGAAGCATACCTGATTGGTGGGTGTGTTAGAGATATTCTAATTGGGAGAAAACCAAAAGACTGGGACGTGACTACAAATGCCACACCCGAAGAAATAATTTCTTTGTTTACAGATACATTTTATGAAAATAACTATGGAACAGTCGGAATCGTCAATGAAGAGACAAAAGATGAAACCCTCAAAGTAATCGAGGTTACACCCTACAGGCTCGAAGCAGAGTATTCTGATAATCGTCGACCTGATCATGTAACTTTTAGTCAAAAATTGGAAGATGATTTACAGAGAAGAGATTTTACTATTAACGCTATCGCTTTAGAGATAGCGGTTGATAAAAAAGGTAAATGCAAAGGAAAATATTTGGATTATTATAATGGGCACGAAGATTTACAGGCAAAAACGATAAGGACAGTGGGGGATGCCCATGACCGGTTCAATGAAGATGGTCTCCGGATACTCCGGGCGATTCGTATCGCTACCGAAATCGGCTTCAAAATCGATAAAAATACCGAAAAAGCCATAATTAACAACGTTTCACTACTTAAAAATATAGCCAAAGAGAGAATTCGAGATGAATTTACCAAAATTGTGATGTCGGACAATCCTATGGCCGGTATCATTTCTTGTCATAAAATGGGTTTAATTCCTTACATTTCTCCTGAAATTGCCGTCATGGTTAGTATTGAGCAGAGCCGTTCTCATATTTATGATGTGTATGAGCATAGTTTGAGGGCCCTACAACATACTGCTGACAAAAAATATTCCCTGGAACTACGATTAGCTGCTCTTTTCCACGATATTGGTAAGCCGGCAACTAGAAGAAAAGATAAAGAGCAAGACATTTGGACTTTTTATGGTCATGAGGTGGTGGGAGCAAAAATGGTAGCGAAAATTTTAGCCGAATTAAGATTTCCTAAAAAAATAATCGAAAAGGTGACTAAACTCGTCCGCTGGCACATGTTTTTTGCGGATACCGAACAAATTTCCTTATCGGCCGTCAGAAGAATTATTTCGAGCGTAGGACGCGACAATATCTGGGACCTGATGAATCTACGCGGAGCAGATAGAATGGGGATGGGAAGACCAAAAGAGAGCCCTTACCGACTCAGAAAGTATCACTCAATGGTGGAAGAGGCGATGACAGACCCAGTTTCAGTCGGAATGCTAAAAATTGACGGGGCGCAAGTGATGAAATACACCGAAGAAGCTCCCGGACCCAAAATAGGCTATATTTTGCACGCTCTTTTGGAAGAAATGCTTGATAACCCAACTTTGAATACTGAAGAATACTTAAAGAAAAGATCCCGCGAATTGGCTAAACTTGATGCGGCTGAACTAAAAAAACTAGGGGAGTCAGGCAAAGAAACCAAAGAAAAGGAAGAGGAAAAGAAAATCGAGGAGATTAGAAAGAAACATTGGGTGAAATAATTAAAAAGTAGGCCAAAATGGCCTACTTTTTAATTATTTCACCCAATCCCGCATTATTTTCACTGTATCAAAAAAATAATGATGAAAATTTGAAAGTATTAAACAAAATAACTACGTATCACTGTTAATATTAAAATAATGTGGGGCTGGGTAAACCTAGCAGTACGGGGTTATGGAAAATATAATCGCTGCGCTCATTATTTTCCAATAAAAAACCGCCCCATTATGATTTTCAAAAGTCGGATTAAGAAAATTTTATTAGAACGGTTTGTGAGAACGGTTCCATATATTATGTTTTGGATAACCGAATCTCCGATATGTATGACATTAGCTAGATGTCATTTGTGTTAAGTGAAAGAACTGTTTTTTCTTCAACAATAAAGACTGGAGAGAATTTGTCTTTTATGTTGGTCTGAGAATAGTATATTCCTATATAAAGGACATGTAAAGGACATTTATACAATACATGTGGATAACTCCCAAAATTCAATAGGCAAAGCGACTATGAATTTTGAGGACCCCTCACCATTTTCACAAAAGATACTGGTATACATACAGTCAATTTGGTAATAGTTGGCTTAAAATATAGTTATAATCCACTTTATAAAAATGGTGCTGGGGTAAGATAATTTGGTACTGGGGTATAATAAAAATTATTCTTGAATGTCCTTTATAAAGGACATTTTATTTTATCCATAGTGAATAAACCTCTTTACAGTTTAAATATATTCAGCTAGACTTTCTGCAGGCAGTAAAATATGGTGTTTTACTAGAGTTGTTCATTAAACAAAGTTAAATCCGGAAAGGAGGGTACAAAAATGGAAACAATCATTAGATCCGTAGTGTTGTGTTGCTCAATAGTGATGATGAATACCGCTATCAATAAAAGAGTAATGCTTGAAAAGCAAGCTGGCTATGAGCTTGTCAGAGAGCCTTATTGTAAAAATGTAGATAGTGACGGTTGCGAAGTCTATCTCACGTTCTATACTGTGGTAGACTGATCCGGTAAAAAATAAGAGAAGTATTGAGTGGAAATCAAGATTTTATTTTTCGTAATAAACGTAGAAACGTATAACAACGAAAAACGAAACGAGAAAAAATGAAATCCAAAATGAAATCCAATACAGATCGCAAGTAGCGCTTTCAGAAATGACGGCGCTATTTTTTTGCTTGACAGGGCTTCTATTGAGGCTATAATTAGTATGTTCTTAATTCTTTGAATTTTGAACCGAAATCAGCCGAAAGCTGAAGTTCGTATCGAGAGTTTGACATTTATGTCTACTTCTCAGTCTGGTTTGTGATCAAGCGCCTTGTGCCACCCGACTTTAATCTTTCACTCTTTGTTCTTTATCTTTCTTTTTTCTTTCTTCTGTTTCCTCTGTTGCCTTATCCTCGGATAACCAACATGAAACAGACCCTACAAGCAACCTCCGGTTGCTTGTTTTTTTATTATTTCCGAATTATTATCACAGCAAAACCTAGTAGGGGCTGAGTATATTTTATCCATTGACTTTTGAGACTAAATGTGCTATTCTTTACGTGTATCTCAACTGATGAGTACAGAAAGACGAAACAAAAAAGTTCTTTAAAAAAAATTATTGAGAGATTTTAGAATTTAATTTATAAAAATAAAATTTTAGAATCTCTTAATAATTAAAAAATCAAATAAGAAAGAAGGGTCTACAAAATGCAAGATGTAAAAATTTTGTTGATTTCACAAGATGAAATAAAAAATAGGTTGGCTGAGATTAATAAGGAGTATGGTATTGATGCCACTCTACTTATTGGTCTGCTGACCGGGCCAAGTTTCCTTTCTGTTCATAATAAACTTCATGGACGGAAGGCGGCTAAACGCAAGCTTCGCCGTTACCTTAAGGGATCTTCAGATACCTTTAACCTGATAGCGGAAATCATTCAAGTGCATAAACAGCATCTGAATGAGCAGACTGATGGCGGTTACCTCATTTTTATCAAATCGAACATTACACCTGAGGAATACCTAGCTTATTTATCAGGGAAGTGGACGGTGGATATATTGAGAATCGTGTCTATTGCCCAGAAGAAGTTTGGGTATGGTGCACGTCCAATATCGGTTACGGAGACAAGACATCGGGTCAGTTTCCAGCCTCGATCAGAGTACCAGGGTTACTTTAATCGGTAATCCCTATACAGATATTTCTGTAGATAGTCTGATATGCTATGGACAACTATCAACAAAGCTTGATCATTCACTTGATCGAGCTTTTATAATAAAAATTTAATCTTTTAGCTCCAGCCAAACTGGGCAGTGATCCGAGCCCATCATATTATCGAGGATTTTTGCGGACTTGAGACGGGGGAGGAGGTCGGGAGAAATAAAGAAATAATCCAAACGCCAGCCGACGCCACGGTCACGAGCAAAAGTCTTTACATCCCACCAGCTATACTTCACATCTTTCGGATGAAGATGTCGAAAAGTATCAATATAACCTTTAGCCACAACCTTATCTAGCCAATCACGCTCAATGCGGAGAAAACCAGTGTGATTGGAGTTTTCTTTTGGTCTGGCAATATCAATTTCATTGTGGGCAGTATTTACATCACCAGTGAAAATAACTTTTTTACCTTGTTTGCGAAGTTTTTCAATAAATTTTAAAAACTGGTCGTAAAATTCTAATTTATATTTTAATCTTTCCGGATCTACTCCACCGTTAGGAAAGTAACCATTCAACAAAACAAAATCTTTGAAATAAGCAATTATCATCCGGCCTTCTTTGTCGAGTTCTGGACTACCAATACTATATTCTACTTTTTCTGGCTTCTCTTTGGAAAAAATCGCCACTCCGCTATAACCCTTGCGCATTTTGGAGTGATCAAAATAAGCATAATAACCGGCTGGGGTAAGGAGTTCCTCAGGTAATTGATCCGGATGAGCTTTGGTCTCCTGTAAACAAAAAATATCTGGGTCTTGTTCGAAGATAGTATTAAAAGCACCTTTTTTATAGAAAGCTCGTAGACCATTTACATTCCAAGACATTATTTTCATCTTTCTAGTATAAAGTAAAAAAGTTTAATTTGAAAGACGGAAAAGCCGGATTTTTGCTTAGCAAAAATCCGGCTTTTCTCTAAAAATAAAAAGGGTACTTATTTAATAAGATTGAACCAGCCGCCAATCACTGGCAAAGGCTTCATTTCATTTTTTGAAACATTAACAATACCTAAAACAAGAAGAACAACCATCAATAGACTCCAGATATTTGAGAACATCATGAAGCTCCAACCGAAAGCGCTAAGCACTATATTTCCGGCAACCGCCACAATAAAAAGGTTTAAGCCTTGATTGACGTGATAATTCAAAAAAGCTGAACGATTTTTCACTGCGAGCAAGGGCACGAAAAATAAAACATAAGCGACCATTGCCATTGTCCTATCATTGTTTTCTCCACCAGAAACAGGGGGAGGAGTTTGAGTGTTTTGATCCATTTTTTTAAAAGATTAAAAGCTAATAATATAATAATTATATCACAAATGTACTCCGCCGGTAATCTTTTACTACCCTTTATTATGAAACTTCTTGTGAATATCCCGGAGATGCTTGTCTGTAACGTGAGTATATATCTGGGTGGTAGCAATATTGGCATGACCAAGCATCGCTTGGACAGAACGGATATCAGCACCGTTCGAGAGCAAATCGGTTGCAAAACAGTGACGAATAACGTGTGGCGTAACCTTTTTTGTAATTCCAGCCAAAGTAGCGTAACGTTTTACAATTCGCTCAATCGTTCGGTGGTCAAGGCCTTTATTGATAGCATTTTTCTTTTTTGAAGCATTAGGTAAATCAGAAACAGGGACAAAAAGGGCATCAGACATATCTTTGCGCAAAGCCAAATATTCTTTTACCGCCGTTCGCGCTTCATCCGACAAAAAAACCACTCGGACTTTGTTACCTTTCCCACGAATGGAGAATTCATCCATTTGCAAATCCAAATCGTTGGTCAGAGAGCAAAGTTCCGCGACACGAAGACCGGTGGAAAAAAGTAATTCTAAAATCGCTTTATCTCGCGCTCGGCGCTCTTTATTTTCCTCTTTATTTGGCGCATCCATGAGCCTTTTGAGTTCGGCATGAGAAATTACATCTATGGAGCGTTCCCCAATCTTGGCTAGTTCGATATTGTCCGCTGGTAGGGAAGTAATACCACGTCGGGTGAGAAATTTTAGAAAGGTTCGCAAAGCAATCAAATAATAGTTCTGAGTTTTCCTCGTCATCGTTCCACCCGCCGTAGCTGGCTGACCGAAGAGGTGATAGGCCTTGGCGCCAGGTCGGCGATTGAGCCAAATGCGAAATTCACGCACTTTTTCATTGGTAATATCTTTTGGATCATTTATTTTTATCTGACTGAAGAAAGTTGTAAGATAATGATCATAATTACCAACAGTTTTTACCGCTCTACCTTTTTCTATTTCAATATATTCGAGAAATTGAGTTTTAAGTTCTTGGATGGTCATAACAGTATTATAGCAACATTAAAAATATTGTGCGACATGCAAAAGGCCTTAATATAAGCCTAAGCCTATATACTAATAAGTTATACTTGCAAACTTGAAAGAAGTGTGCTAGACTCCTGAAATGCTTACAAAAACCAAAAAGGCAAAAGTTATCAAGGAAGTGGCAGTTCACGATAAGGATACCGGTTCTACCGAAGTCCAGGTTGCTGTTTTGACTAAAAGAATCGATGAATTGGCAGGACATCTAAAGAAAAACCCAAAGGATAATCACTCCCGAAGAGGTCTTCTAGGAATGGTTGCTGATCGCCGAACTCATCTCAAATATTTGGAAAAGAAGAATACCAAGCGTTATAACGCTTTGGTTAAAAAACTAGGGTTGTAATAAACCTAGTCAAAAGGGAAAAGTTTTAAAGTCAAAAAGTCTTAAAATCCCGGAAACGGGGTTTTTGATTTATGATACAATTGTAAGCGGGTCGAATCCCACTATGTTAATAAAAATTAACTGTGAGGGAAATATTTTTAATAATAAAATCGTGGGCTTTGAGCTTTTTGCTTTGGGCTTGCGACTAAAATCATGTTAATAAAACACAAAGATCAAAGAGTTGGTATTTTTATAGATACTCAAAACATTTATCACTGCGCCAAGAATTTATATGGTGCAAAAGTAAATTTTGCTCAAGTAGTCAAAGACGCATTAGCTAGCCGTTCTCTAATCAGAGCAATAGCTTATGTGATCACCACCGAAAGTGGTGACGAAAAAGGTTTTTTTGAAGCGCTTACCAAAGCGGGAATAGAAACCAAAACCAAAAATTTACAAATTTTTGCCGGTGGAGCCAAGAAGGCTGACTGGGATGTGGGACTAGCCGTGGATGCCATCAAAATGGCACCAAAACTAGATACAGTTATCATTATTTCCGGAGACGGAGACTTTGTTCCACTCGTAGAATACTTAAAGATGAACGAAGGTTGTCAGGTAGAAGCAGTTTGCTTCGGTAAATCGACATCAGCCAAGCTCATCGAAGTTGTCGACGGCTTTACCGATTTGGATGAAAATCCAAGAAAGTACCTATTAGGTGCTATCGGAGGAGGCAGGAGATAAAGGGTATTAACCCTTTGATTCGTCTTCGCTCGGACGCTGTGTAAAATAAGAATTTTCCACGCGCTCCTCGCTAGCCGAAATAAAAAACTTTAAGAATAGGTCGTTCTGATGTAAATCAGAACGACCTATTTTTTTGTTTTCCAATGTGCTATTCTGAAAACAGTTAATTTATAAGCGATTTGCCGGGGGATATGCAGATTAGAACATTAGTTCTGACCTGAAATCTTTTGGTAAATCTAATTATTTCTGGATCCCCGTATTCACGAGGATGACAGAGCAAAAAAATGAAAAAGAAAGAGTTTTCGATGCCACTTAATGGCAAAACGTTGAGCGCCGAGTTTAACGATTTAGTAGAAAATGCTAGTGGTTCCGTGATATTGCGTTACGGCAATACCACTATCCTAGCGACCGCAGTTATTTCCAAAGATGCAAAAGAGGGAGGTGATTACCTACCACTAACAGTAGATTACGAGGAAAAATTTTATGCCTCGGGACAAATCCTAGGCTCACGATACACCAGAAGAGAGGGAAAGCCTTCTGATGAAGCAATTCTTTCTGGCCGAATTACCGACCGAACTATCCGACCACTTTTTGATCAATGGATTAGAAATGAAATTCAGGTAGTAATTACCACTTTAGCTCTTGATCAGGATGATCCAGATGTACTTGGTGTAATAGCTGCTTCACTAGCGATTGGTGTTTCTAAAATACCTTTCCATGGCCCAGTGTCTGCCGTCAGAATTGGTAAGCATAAAACTGATTCTGTTTTTGAAATAAATCCAACTTACACCGAAATAGAAAATGAACGCTACGAACTCGAGCTTATTGCTTGTGGTAAGGATGGTCAAATAAATATGATTGAACTTGGTGGAGAAGAAGCACAAGAAAAAACTGTGATTGATGCTCTCAAAAAAGCTTCCGAAGAAATTGAAAAAATAAACAATTGGCAGAAAAAGATTATTGCCGAGATTGGAGTTCCAAAAATTTCTATTCCTGCCCCTGTTATGCCAGAAGAAATAAAAGCTTTGTTTGAATCCGAAATTGTTCCTAAATTAGAAACTTATGTCATGAGCGGAATTCCAGGTGGCTCAAAAATAGGCGAGATAATGGATATCTGGATGAAACTCGCAGCCGAGAAACTGCCAGAAATAAACTCTTCTTTTGCCGAAAGTTTATTTGAGGAGAAAGTGGATGCTTATATTCATGAACAAGTTTTAAAAAATGATCGCCGTGCCGATGGAAGAAAAATTGATGAGATCCGACCTTTGTTTGCGCAAGCTGGCGGTATTTCTTCAGTCCTTCATGGTTCTGGAATCTTTTATCGTGGTGGAACACACATACTAACTGCTCTTACTTTAGGTGGGCCAAAGGACGCCTTAAGTATTGACGGTGCGGAACAATCTACACCAGCAAAACGTTTTATGCATCATTACAACTTCCCACCATTTTCAACAGGTGAGACAGGGAGAATGGGTGGTACAAACAGAAGAATGATTGGCCACGGTGCCCTAGCGGAAAAAGCCCTTCTTCCAATAATTCCAGATCAGTCAGTATTTCCTTATACTATCAGACTAGTTTCTGAGGCTCTTTCTTCAAACGGCTCAACCTCTATGGGTTCAGTTTGTGCTTCAACGGTTGCCTTGATGGATGGAGGAGTGCCAATCAAAAAACCAGTAGCGGGAATTGCCTCTGGTCTTATGATGGATAAAAATGGTAACTTTAAAATTCTAACTGATATTCAAGGACCAGAGGATCACTATGGAGATATGGACTTCAAAGTTGCCGGAACAAAAGATGGAATTACCGCTATTCAAATGGACGTAAAAGTTTCTGGTGTTCCAATTCCAGCTCTGGCTGTTGCTTTTGATAAAGCCAAAGCTGCCAGATTACAAATTCTTGATGTTATTCTTAAAGAAATTCCTGAAGCAAGAATTGATATCGCCGCTAGTGCTCCAAAAATACTTGTTCTAAAAATTCAACCTGATGAAATTGGTGGAATAATTGGTAGTGGTGGAAAAACTATCAAAGGAATTAAGGAAAAATCTGGGGCAGAAGTTGATATTGAGGATGATGGTACAGTTTATTGTACTGGTAAAAATGGTTCCGCAGAAAAAGCCAAAGTAATCATTGAAGAAATGACCCATGTCTACCAAGCAGGAGAAAGATATGAGGGAATCGTAACAAAAATTACTGACTTTGGAGCTTTTGTCAGAATTGGCAATGGTGATACCGAGGGACTGGTTCATGTTTCAGAAATTGCCACTTTCCGAGTCGACAATGTAAGAGCAATACTTAAAGAAGGTGAAAAAGTACCGGTAATAGTGAAAGGGGTAGATGAAAGAGATAGAATAAGCCTATCAATAAAATTAGCGGATCCTGAGTGGGCAAAAAGCAGGATGCCAAAGCCTGTAGCTCCAATTACACCACCTTTGCCTCCAACACAAAAATAAAATCTAAAGTCTAAAATAAAAATAGCCATTTAAATGGCTATTTTTATTTGTCTCATATTTTACGTTTCATGTTTCAGGTTTTATGTTAGAATATCACTAAATATGCCCCCAGAACAAAATCCAAATAGAAATATCCCCAAAATGGATACCTTTAAAGTCGAGAGTATTGACCCAGTATTCAAGAGTAATTTAGGACAGCAAAAAACTACTGATAGCCAAAATGCTCCGATAAGCGCTTATGGGGTGCTTACTGGGCAAAAATATACTCCGTCTCAACCACAAAATCCAGCACCAGCTCCGATAGTAAAAACTTCACTTACACCGAAATCAATTGTCAGAACATACAAGGGAGACTTGGAATCCGCTATTGAGGGCAATCATTTATCTTCAATAAATATTGCTATTGCCGAAAACAAAAAACTGCACGAGCAAATCATTGCTGAACCAACAGAATCTGCCGCACCAAGCAATTATACAAAAAATAAAATAATAGTTTTCGCCAGCCTTATTTTTATAATTGCTGGGATAGCAGGTATTTCTCTTCTCTATTTTTTGAACAACCCTAGTTCCAGTCAAACAGCTCGGGTCCAAGAGCTCCCATCACTTATCACAACCGAATATAAAGAGGAATTAAATTTGGATACGATTACAATAAATAAATTTATAGGGACGCTCTCCTTTAAGCTAAATGAAATCAAAATACCAGTAAACAACCTCTACAACGCCTTCATCACAACTGGAACGACCACTGGGAAAAAACTGGTGACTTCTCAAGAGGTTAGCACCTTACTTCAATTTAAGATGCCCGATATTGTAAAAAGAAATTTATTACCAGACTTTATGATAGGTACATTTGCTTTCGGCCAAAATCTTCCTTTTATAATTTTCAAAACTTCTTATTTTGAAAACGCTTATGCCGGTATGCTTAACTGGGAAAAAGATATGAAGGAAGATTTCAAAATATTATTCCGACTTAGTGGTTACGCGGACAAAGGAGGAATTCTCGACAAACTGGCGCCGACTATTTCCAAAAAATTTGAAGATTCAATAATTGTAAACAAAGATGTCCGTTTATTGCGCGGGACTGATGGGAAAATAATGCTTATTTATGGAATAATCGACAAAGAAACAATAATTATTACCGTATCTGATACGGCGTTTAAAGAACTTATCAATAGATTAAACAAAGAAAAAGGGCTTAAAAGATAAGGCTAAAAGGTTGTTTTATTTTTCCTTTTTTGTGCTATTATTGGAGTATGAAAAATAATAAATACAAAAAGCTTTTAGAAGAGGAAAAGAAAAAACTATTAAAAGAACTCTCCACTATTGGTAAAAAAAATCCAACTAGCCCAAATGGCTGGGAAGCAATAGAAACCAACCTTGATTCCGATTCAGCTGATGAAAATGAAGTAGCTGATGAGATAGAGGAGCTTGGTGAAAATGAAGCAATTTTAGCCAAGCTTGCTAACCAACTGACTTCAGTGGAACACGCCCTAGAAAAAATTAAAAAAGAAACTTATGGTAAGTGTGATGTTTGCGGAGAGGAAATTCCTGAAGCTAGATTAGAAGCCAATCCAGCGGCAAGTACCTGTATAAAGCACACAAAATAATTTAACTACTATATTCAAAAGATTAAGGTGCTAAATAAGCACCTTTTTCTATTTAAAAATTTTCTGTCATCCTCGCGAAGGCGGGGATCCAGTTTTAAAATTCTAAACTTAAATCACTCCACGTAGGATTATTCTCCTCAATTAGCTTTAATTTCCAAGCCCTATTCCACTTCTTTAACTGTTTTTCCCTTTCCAAAGCACCATTAATATTGTCCGTCATCTCATAGTAAACTAAAATTTTTACATTATATTTTTTTGTGAAACCATCAACTAAGTTATTCTTATGTTCATACATCCTTCTAATTAAATTATTAGTTACACCAATATATAAAGTTCCGTTTCGTTGACTCGTTAAAATATATATACAATAATTTTTCACCTTTTTATTATACTGGATTCCCGTCTTCACGGGAATGACAACAAGGAACTGTGTTATACTGACACAGGTTTTTTTCTTTATAAATTTTGTAACTTTAAATTAAAACTAATTTATGGGCTTTGCCAAAACATATAGTGCTCAACCATCTATCCTAGGTGCCAAAATTATTGACGTCGAAGTAGATATTTCTAAAGGACTAAATGCTTTTACCGTTGTCGGGTTGGGCGATAAGTCAGTTGAAGAATCAAAAGACCGTATGTCTTCCGCCATAAAAAATTCTGGTTTTAAATCACCAAAACAATCAAATCAAAAAGTGGTTATCTCTCTCGCCCCAGCTGATTTAAAAAAGGAGGGACCAGTTTTTGACTTAGCCATGGCCATTTCCTACCTTGCCGCCAGCGAAGAATTAATTTTTAATCCAGCCGGAAAGATTTTTCTTGGTGAACTCTCGCTTGATGGAAAATTAAGAAAAATAGGCGGCGTTCTACCAGCCGTCGCTGAAGCAAAAAGAAAAGGTTTCACAGAAATTTATCTACCGAAAGAAAACGCTAGAGAGGCGGCTCTAATTTCTGGTATTTTAATTTTTGGAGCGGAGACGTTGGGAGAAGTGATTGAACACCTCACCATTGATACTAAAAATGATGACGGGGAAGATGACCCCGAAAGCTTTGAAGCTGCCGAAAAAAATCGTTTTCATAAAAAACCTAAAAAAATTACCGCCCAAGAAAAGACAGAAATTGAATGCCAGAATGAAGAAAATGAAATTGATTTTTCTGATGTAGTAGGACAAGAAAGCGCTAAAAGGGGATTAGAAATTGCCGCGGCTGGTGGACACAATATTGCTATGTATGGGCCGCCAGGAACAGGTAAAACAATGCTCGCCAAAGCCTTTTCCGGAATATTACCACCACTATCATTTGACGAGATAATCGAAATAACTGGTATTCACTCCGTGGCTGGAACCCTGCGAGGGGATCTGGTTAGCTTTCCCCCTATTCGCGCCCCACACCATACTGCCTCTTACGTTTCACTGGTGGGTGGTGGCACCATACCAAAACCAGGTGAAGTTACACTGTCTCACCGAGGAGTATTGTTCCTCGATGAGTTTCCTGAATTTGATAAAAAAGTGCTCGAAACATTGCGCCAACCGTTGGAGGAAAGGGAGATAAGTATTTCTCGCGCTCGAGGTTCAATTACCTTTCCAGCAAATTTTATATTGATTGCAGCGATGAACCCTTGTCCATGTGGTAATCATGGTTCAAAGACCAAAGAGTGTATTTGCCGAGCGATTGATCTTTTAAAATACCAAAGAAAAATTTCGGGTCCAATTATGGACCGTATCGATATGTGGGTAGAGGTTTCGCAAATAAATCATACTGATTTGTCAGGACGAAAAAGTGATAATCAGGAAAAAAATAATCCAAAAATTCGCGAGAGGATCTCACAAGCACGAAAACTGCAGAAAGAAAGATTTGTTAATTTGAAGAAAAACATAAAAACTAACAGCGAAATGAACTCGAAAGATATTTCGAACTTGGTAGAATTATCAAAAGAGGTAAAAGATATTCTAGATAAAAGCGCAGTAAAACTTGGACTTTCCGCTCGAGCATACCACCGAGTAATAAAACTGGCACGAACAATCGCTGATTTAGAACAAAAAGAAAATATTGAGATAAACCATATCCTCGAAGCTCTGCAGTATCGACCAAAAGAAAGCTCAATTTAAAACACTGCTCGTCTCATTTTATGAGACGAGCAGTGTTTTATAAATGGAGAAAATTACTCGACGGCTTGTTTCTTTCTTTCCAATTCCTTCAGCTCTCTTTCCTTTGACTCCTTTTCCCTGTTTAACCTAGCTACCTCTTGAGCCATAACCTGGCTATCTCTCTCAAGATCTTCCGTTACTCTTTTAATAAAAAATAATTCTTGCCTTTCGTCTTTTGTCTCACGTTCATTGACTTGTATAGTTTTTGCGACTCTAGATTTTTCGGTATTAACCTGGTTGGAACCCAACAATAAATTCTTCAATTTTTGACCGAGAGTTAGACTCTCGCTCTTTTTTTGATTAATCTCCTTTTCTTCAGCCTCCATTTCTTTTTTTAAGGCCGAAGCTTCAGCCGCTAGCTTTTCTTCCTCCGCCTTAAGCCTACCAATCCTCAATTCAATATCGACTAAATCCATTTTATCTTTGCCATAGTCCGACTCTAAAGCAGTTCTATCTTTCTCAACCGAACTGAGTTCCGTTTTAACTTTTTCTAAGTCAGCCTCCGTGGCCAACTTTTTATTATCGGTTGCTGAAATTTCATGGTTGAGATAACTGATTCCGCCCTCTTGCTTCTTTAGCTTACCTTCGAGTAAAAAAATATTTCTCTTATTGTCTTCAACTTTTCTTTTTGAAAAAGAAAAAAGGTTTTCCTTTGTTCGCAAATCCATACTTAGTTTGTCTACCTCCCGTTTAAGATTGTTAATCTGAAGTTGAATTTTATTTCTTTCTTGTTGTTTCTGTATTTCTTCCTGTTTTTCCCTATCTCGCTTGGCCTCCTCTTCTAGTTTCTTCTTATTAAAAGGATCTGCCTCACCAATTTTGGTTTTTGAATTATTAACATTTAACATCCACTTATTATACCAATTGCGAGGGGATATAGGAATCAAATACAAAAAAAATAAAGGCTCGGTTTGCGAAGCAAACCGAGCCTTTATTTTAAAATTATAATTTAGAATGGATTCTTGGCTCCACGAATTTCGAAGTGTAAATGTGGGCCAGTTGATTTACCAGTATTTCCAGAATAACCAATTAATTGACCTTGAGTAACTTTCTGGCCAACAAATACGGCTGTATCACTCATATGACCATAAACGGTTTGTGTGTTGTTTGGGTGTTGAATAACAATGTATTTACCATAACCTCCGTTATAGCCAGAATTTTTACTGATAATTACTACACCTGAAGCAGCGGCATAAAGTGAGTTACCAACAGGCATACCATAATCCACTCCGTTGTAGTTGTAACCGTGCAACCCTTGTGTCTTGTGTCCACCAATAAAAGGTTTCTTGTAATAACCATCATAAGCTGGCCCACCAGAAGTAATCAATTTTGAACCAGAAGAATTTGAAGAGGCTGATGGTCGAATAGAAGAAGAGACTTGACCATCAGGAATCATAACAGTATCACCAATAGCCAATTTATCAGAAATTTTTAAATCGTTAAAACTAGCAATTTCATCGATATCGCCACTATACTTCTTCGCAATCGTATTTAAGGTATCACCCTTCACCACAGTATGCATTACACCGGAAATAGGTAAGATAACTAAAGTCTGACCAACATTAAGTGCGGCGCCCTTGGACATATCATTGGCCCATAAAATAGTGTTGACCGAAACGTCAAACATTTCCGCCACCTTGGCCAAAGTATCACCAGTTCTTACGGTATAAATACTGATTTGACCATTGGAATTATCTACAGCCTCAGGAGCTTCAGTCGAAGGACCAACTTCTGGCAATAAAGCCTCCCCACCATCAATAATTACTTCACCAACAACCTTCAATGATGGATCAAAATTGGTAGCCGGCTCAGGAAGTGTCATATTCTGAGAACTAGCTTCAATAACAGTCACGGTCTGAGCTGAGGCATCTTCACAGAAAAAGAGACACCAAGCGTTAGTGGTTATTGGCACTATAAAAAGACTGATTATTGGTACTAAAAGCAAAATAGTCTTTCTGAAAGAAAGACAAATACGCTTAGATATTTTAATGTTTGAGTGAAAATCCATAGTCGAGGTAGTCGTCAGGATAGGTATATCAGGATACTAACCAGGAAAAACGGTGAAGACTGCAAAACCACCTACCAGGACATAATAGCAAAAAAGGAGGTCAAAATCAATAAATAGACCCCCTGCCTGTGGATATCTTTTTTAGCAATTTGGCTTAAAATAAGGTTTTTTTTACTATCGAATAGCCCTTAAACGTGTTATAATCGCCAAATGAACGAAAAAATAACCAAAACTAATGGGCTCGACGGTCTCAATCCTGGCCAAAAAGAAGCGGTTTTACATACAACTGGACCACTTTTAATCTTTGCGGGGGCTGGGGCGGGGAAAACCAAGACAATAACCCATCGAATAATGCACCTGATAAAAAACGGGGTAGAACCAAAAAATATTCTAGCGATTACTTTTACCAATAAAGCCGCCAAAGAGATGCGCGACAGAATCTTAGGGGCGATAGAAAAAGAAGGTGGCTTATCAGGAGCCTTTCCTAGTGAAAAACCTTTTATCAGCACCTTTCACTCACTCGGAGTGCATATTTTGAAGGAGAATAGTCGAGAAATTGGTTTGACTCGAAATTTTTCTATTTTTGATAAAAGCGATTCCCAAAAAACTGTCCGCGACATTGTTCGGGATATGGGGTTGGATCCAAAAATGCATGAGCCAAACAAAATCCTGGGAATAATCTCTCGTGAAAAAGGGGACTTAAAAAATGCCGCTGATTTTGCCGAATCTATCCGTGGGGAAAACTCTACCAGCCAGCACGAATTGATTTCCCGTATCTGGACCGAATATGAAAGAAAATTAAGGGAGGAGAAAGCTTTGGACTTTGATGATTTATTACTTAGAACCTACAAACTCCTAAAAAGTAACAAAGAAATACTAGAAAAATACCAAAAAATCTGGCAATACATACATATCGATGAATATCAGGATACTAATAAGGTTCAGTATATGATTGTAAAACTTTTGGCGGAGAAAAATAGGAACATTTGTGTCGTGGGGGACATCGACCAAAATATTTACAGTTGGCGGGGTGCAGACATAAAAAATATTCTAAACTTCGAAAAAGATTATCCCGATGCCAAAGTAGTTTTGCTCGAAGAGAATTATCGCTCGACCCAGAACATCCTAGCCGTTGCCAATCTCATTATAAAGAAAAATACCAATCGAGTTGAGAAAAATTTATTTACTAAGAATATTGAAGGGGATAAATTATCTCTCTATGCCGGATTCAATGAAGTAGAGGAATCCCAATATATTGCCAATAAATGCAAAGAATTAATCTCCTCGGGCGTTTCAGCTCGTGATATAGCGGTTCTATATAGAGCAAACTTCCAGTCTCGAGCTTTGGAGGATGCTTTCCTGACCAAAAGCGTGAATTATCAAGTCTTGGGGACAAAATTCTTTGAGAGGAAAGAGGTGAAAGATATAATTTCATTTGTCCGTGCCGGCCTAAACCCTGACAGCCTAACTGATATAAAAAGAATAATAAACGTACCAGTTAGAGGAATAGGGAAAGTAACAATACTCAAGATTTTTTCTGGCCAAAAAGAAGAAATACCAGCTGGAACCAGAATAAAAGTCGATCAATTTTTTAATCTACTTGAGCAAATTGGTAAAGTAGCCGCGGAAAAGAAACCATCGGAAGTTATAAAATTCGTTATCAAAGAAAGTGGAATTGAAAAGGAATTAAAAGACGGAAATGATGAAGATAAGGAGAGACTCGAAAATATGAGAGAACTAGCTTCTTTGGCTATTAAATATGATCATTTTCCACTTGGGGAAGGAATAGAAAAACTTATCGAAGAAGCAGCACTCGCTTGTGACCAAGACAGCCTAGAAAAAAATGAAGACGCAGTGAAACTTATGACCGTGCACGCTTCAAAAGGACTGGAGTTCGATTATGTTTTTATAACCGGCCTCGAAGAAGATTTATTTCCCCATCAAAGAATGGGCTCCACAAAAAATAAGGAGGATAACGAGGAGGAAAGGAGACTTTTTTACGTGGCCATTACACGAGCCCGTAAAAAGATATTCTTGACGTATGCCAATAATCGAACAATTTTTGGTTCTGCTCAAGTAAATACACCGTCTCAGTTCATAACCGACATTGATGAAATTTTTATTGAACCCGATCAGACATTTGAATATCGGGAGAAAATAATATATCTTGAACTGTAGGTAGCAGACTGTTTTGCCTTTTGAGAATACAAAAACAAATTCGTTGCAATCAAAATAATATGAAAGAAGAAAACAACAATCATATACCAGCAAAAAAGTCCTTGGGACAGAATTTTTTGAAATCAAAAGTCGCTTTAGCTAAGATGATTGAAGCGGGGGAAGTAAATGAAAAAGATGTAGTCCTAGAAGTTGGTCCGGGGAAGGGCGCACTGACCGAAAAACTTTTAATAGCCGCAAAAAAGGTGATCGCAGTAGAAAAAGACGATCGTCTCATCTCTTTTCTTCAAGAAAAATTTGTCGGGGAAATCAAAAATAATAAATTGGAAATAATCCATACGGACATTCTAGACTTCAACCCTACTATCTACAATCTACTGCCTACAAAATACAAAATAATTGCCAATATACCTTATTATATTACTGGTGTTTTTCTCCGAAAATTCCTAGAAACAGAGAATCAGCCAAGCAAAATTGTGGTAATGGTACAGAAGGAGATCACCGATAGAATTATCGCCCGCGACTCCAAAGAAAACTTATTGTCACTTTCTGTCAAAGCCTTTGGCGAACCAAAAAAAATAATGAAGGTGGACAAAGAAAATTTCTCACCCGCCCCAAATGTGGATTCAGCAATTTTGTTAATAAATAATATTTCAAAAAAATTCTTTACTGAGAATAAAATAAATGAAAAAGATTTCTTTCAAATAATCCACGCCGGTTTTGCCCATAAACGAAAAATGCTTTTGGGAAACCTAAAGGAGTGGTTTAAAAAAGAAGGGAAGAATGGTGAAAATTTGTCTCAAATTTTCACCGAAATAGGGCTCTCGGAAAAAATTCGAGCCGAAGACCTACCTCTCCAAAGCTGGGTTCCATTAATTAAAAAAGTAACATTATAAAAACCCGACTTTTATAAGTCGGGTTTTTAATTTTAAACTAGAACCATCCACCGTCACAACTATGAAATATATCTGTTCCCCAACTACAGCTATCATCGTCATCTTCTTCACCGACAGTCGCTGTACATGTTTCCGCTGGGGCTGTTCCAAGTTCCTTAATAATTCCACCAGCTTCAAAATTTCCGCCAGTACCTTCACAAGCCTGAGTTAGGGTTGTACCAGCAGGAAGCCCCTCAATCGAAGCGGTACTTAAGGTTGTTGTACTACAAGTATCCGGCTCACCGTTTGATTTACCTAAAACACAATCGCCAACTTTTGGTAATGGAGCGCCTGTATGAGGTGAGTGCCTCAAAACGAGTTTAACATTAGCATTACTCATACCCCAATCTCCACCGTATTTTCTTGGCCAAGCCTCAGGTGGTCCGTCGATAATTCCCACAACAGGGGTCACGCCATCTTTTGATTTTACAACAACTGTACTATATTGATTTGGATTATCCGTTGCTCCGCAGGAAGAAACAAATTCTACCAAGCCTCCGAAAGAAAGTTCTACTCCAGCTTCTTCAGGAGTAGTGGTTGCCTCATCAGCAGTAGAAATATCTTCTACCTCCACGCGAACCAAAGATAAACCCGCATCAGTAAACTGATAGGTATTAGAAGTTTGAGTGGCGACTGGGGTTATTGCACTGGCATTATATTTTCGAACAGTACGAAAACCAATCGATTGTCCGAGTGGAATATCTGTTGAAAGAGACCACTCCGGCCAGAGACGCTCACGATTCACAGAAGTTCCACGAACAGCCATCCAATTAGCGGCACCGCCACGAACACTTCTCCAACAATAACCAGGGGTAGAGGCATTTTGCGTTGGATCACCACCGTTTGGATTTGCTTGTGCTGTCGCGGTGTATCCACTTTGACAATCCCAAACCCATTCGGCCACATTACCAATCATGTCATACAAACCGAAACTATTAGCTGGATAACGACCCACTGGTTTAAACGATACTGAATCGCAACCTTCTTCAGACCAACTTGAATCACCTTGATTAAAGATGCTGCAGGTGTTTGCTTTGGTTAAATCAACATTATTCCCCCAAGGAAATTTTGTTGAGGTTGTCCCTTTGGCGGCATATTCCCATTCCGCTTCGGTAGGTAGGCGATAACCATTGGCATTCCAATCAACATTTGTAGTTTTAAGATATTTCAAACTACCTTTTTTCAAAACAATTGTCTTGGCGGTATCTTCATAATAAACTGGACGGAGACCTTCCATCTCAGAATGAGCATTGGCCCAAATCAAAGCAGTTGCCCATGGTACTCGGCGAGCGGGGAGATTGCCAGTGCCAATAGGACTATAAAATTTTAGTGTTCTTCCATCACAAGAGCCGGCAGTACATCTTTCGGAATAGGAAAAATCATAACCATTTTGTTCACCCCAAGATTTTACCTGATTCCAAAGATCAACCGTTACTTCATATTTATCCATATAAAAGGAATCAATGGTAACCGAGTGCGCTGGTCCACAAGTGCCAGCTGTTCGGCAATAATTTTCCGTACTATTATTTGTATAAGTAGCATTCGTGCCCATAGTAAAAGTTCCAGCGGGAATCAATTTCATGTTGTTCGTGAGTGAGGTGCTCGAACTCAAAATATTTTTTGAAGCTGGGTTGTTTTTACACAAAAGAGAAAAGACGGCACTATCTTGTATTGCTGATTGAGAAACTCCACTTAGTAAGACATCATTATTCAGCCCAGAAACTGGTGCTTCAGAAATCATCTGACAAAGAGAGAAGCCGGCTGAGGTCCAATTAAAATTTAGTGGTATTTCAATCGCACTATCATATGTGGCATTGTATTTTTCTGAGTGGCCGTCAACATTAAGAGAAACACGGCCGAGGGGATTGATTGTGGTATTGGTTGTCACTACTGCTGGGGCAGAAGTAACATTTAAACTACAGTTCGCCGAGACATCACTACCGCCAGAAGCTACGACGACTGTCGCGGTTTTTACCCCTGCGGAATAATAAGTTTTGGTGATGGATTGACTAGTACCTGAAAGAGAATCCGTTCCCGACCAAGAATATGTTTTACTGCCAGTAACTCCAGAAACATTTGCCTGCCAAGTAACTTGATTACCACTAACCACACTCAAAGGATTAGCGGTACATGAAACTGAAAATTGGCTATCGGCAACTTGGCCAATATTTACACTGACAGAATCTGATACTGTCGCGCCACTCGTGGTTCGACAATTAATAGCAAACGTTCCGCTTCCGCTGGCCGCCGCTTGAAGGCTTTCGTTTCCAGAAATAGGTTTATTCCCCGTATTATTTGAACAAGAAACTACACCAGAGGAAGTCCAGGAAATAGTAAGATTTGAATTAGGAGTCACGGTTAGGGAACCACCGCGACCATTAACTCGGATATCAACAAACGGCGCCCCAGTATTTGTCTGCGGACAATTCAAAGTCGAACGAACAACTGGCGCTCTCGCTGGGGTGACCGCACCAATATTAATCATCAGTTCAACAAAAGAACAGATAGGCATACCAGATTGGGAGAC
>Ga0247840_10001745_pt1 | contig 41326 bp, 39 predicted proteins | sample LaCruzMarch2015__FD_192404 | JGI IMG/M metagenome (GOLD analysis project Ga0247840, IMG submission 192404) | Freshwater microbial communities from meromictic Lake La Cruz, Castile-La Mancha, Spain - LaCruzMarch2015_17m | ecosystem: Environmental > Aquatic > Freshwater > Lake | place: Spain... | reverse complement strand
CCTGCGGGTGACCTACAGATGATCGCCGCTGCTTGCCTTCACCTCTTCCTGCAACTGCCGGATCGACTGCTCCAACTCTTCGTACTCCCTCATCTTTCTCTTGAGAAAGTGGTAAGTCATCCGGCTCTTTTCTTCGATGCCCCCGGGGGTTAGGCAGTATAAATAAGCAATTTTATTGTTGGATTTTTTAAAATTCTCTACCTTGACAAACCCCTTTTCGATCAGGACGTTGACAAGGAAGTTCACCTTGCCGAGGCTGATCCCCAGGCTGGCGGAGAGCCCCCGCTGCGTCACCGCGGGCGACTTGTCGATCTCCCGGAAGATATGGAGCAATTCCTCTTTTTCAAGTTTATCAAGAGTCTGCGCGGGCATCCCTTTTCCTCACTGCGTTTTTCAGGTTCGTTCTGTGGTTCGTCCTGTGAACAGAGAGCGAAAACTAACCGAATCGCCCCTGGATGTCAAACAATCTTTTGAAAAAATGGGAGGGGAAATCGGAAGTCGCCCCGGCTTTCCTGCATTTACCAAGATCAGGAGGAGGTCAGGTTAACATTTATCCGGGGTCTGCTTGCGGAGCTGCTCGCCCAGGATCTGCTGGAGGCTGGCGAGCGACTTGCTGTTCGAGGCGCCTTCCACCGTTTTGACCGCGATGTCCTGGACCTTCTGATAGGCCGACTCCAGTTGCTTCGTCAGGGCGGTGACCCGCTCGGATTGCTCCTTCGTCGTCTTTTCCAGTGATTCGATGCGGGCCGTAAAGACATTGTGCTCGCCCTCGGCCTCTTTTTTCATCAGTTCTTGCCGGCTCTTCGCCTCTGCGAGCAGACGTTCGGAGGTTTCCTTGACCGCACGGGCCACAGAGGTCTCCAGCTCCTTCGGGTGCTGGGCGGCCTGTTTCCGCAGATCGTTAAATTCCGACTCTTTCGCGGCAACGGCGGCCTCGCGCACACTCAGCTCCTGCTCCAGATTTTCCTTCTTGTCCTTAAGCTCCTTCTCCAGCTTCGCCTTTTCGTATGTGAAACGGTCGGTTGAGGTCTGCTGCTCGCGCTTGAAGGCGTAGTCAAACTCCTCTTTCTCCCGGGTCTGCCGCTTCTTCTCCGCTGTGTCGCGCTCCTTGACGGCGGCGTCATGATCGGCCCGCTCTTTTTCCCACGCGGTGCGGGTCTCCTCGATATCCTGCCGGAGAGATTCCTTCTTCTCTTCCATCTCCGAAGTGAATTCCTGACGCTTCTGATTCTGCGCCTCGATCAGGGCCGCCAGGCTCATCGCCGATTTTTCGATTTCGTAGAGTTCCGCAAGCTCCTTTTCCTTGGCGGCGATCGCGTTGCGGATGGCCACAAACCGGCTCACCTCGCCTTCCAACTGGTCTGAAATCCCGGTCAGGGTCTTGCCGATCTCCTGTTTCAGCGCGGCAATCTCCTTGCCCACACCCTCCGCCGTCAGGGATTCAGCCACCTGCACCGCCTCCCGGTTCTTCTTCTCCTCAATCTTCTTTTCCGGCTTGAGCTCCCCTTCCTGGCTGGCCTCCAGCTCCTTCACAAGGGTGTTGTAGGCCTGAAGCATCTCCTGTTTGGTGCTGGTCAACGTAAGCTTCTTGCTATCTTTTTTCCCTTCCATCGGTTCGTCCTTTCTTTGTAATTTTTGGGGTCTTTAAATTTGATGGCCTCGTCAAAATTCCCTTCCTCTTCGACGGGGAAGTAGGGGCAGGTTTGAAACCCGCCCTTACGGTGTGGGTGATTTTCATCCTTCGTTGTGCCCGCGCCAGGCATGGGGGTTTATGGCGAAAACGCTAAATTTCAAGACCTGACCCCCAACACTTGCCATACAATCTTTTCCTGATCCCCGGCAGAAAGGTAAGGGTGCATCGGCAGGCTGAAGATCCGGCTTGCGGCGTCTTCGCTTACGGGGAACGCGCCCGGCGGATAGCCCAGGAACGCGAAAGCGGTCTGCAGGTGCAGGGGTTTCGGGTAGTAGATCGCTGCGGGGATCTTCGCCTCCTGCAGGCGTTTCAGCAGCGCGGCGCGGTGGGCTTCATCCTTCGCCAAGAGCGAATATTGCGCCCAGGCGCTTTTGTAGCCATCGGGAATTAGGGGAGTGCTGAGGGCTGAGGTCTGGGTGCTGAGGGCTTTTGAATAGTTTTGAGCGACTTCCTGCCTCAACGTCAGCTCTGCTGGAAAGATAGCGAATTTTGCCAGAAGGATCGCGGCCTGCAGGCTGTCCAGGCGGCCGTTTATGCCGATCCGGATATTGTCGTATTTGTCGGAACCTTTGCCGTGGATGCGGATCGAATCGAGGGCGGCGGCGAGTTTGTCGTCATCCGTGAAGCACATCCCGCCGTCGCCGTAGCCGCCCAGGGGCTTTGCCGGGAAGAAGGAGGTGCAGGCGATATTGCCGAAGGAGCATGTTTTTTCCCCCTTGTATTCGGCGCCGAAGGACTGGGCAGCGTCTTCGATGACGAAGAGGCCGTGTTCTTTGGCGATGGCGTTGATCGCATCGTAATCGGCGGGCAGGCCGAAGAGATCGATGGGGATGACGCCTCGGGGGCGAAGGGCGCCACCCTCACCCCGACCCTCTCCCGTCAAGGGAGAGGGAGTAATGGCGGAAACCCTCGCCCTGAATTTTGGCAAAGGATGAAGGGACGGGCTGGCGGCTTTTACGGCCTGGATGGCCAAAGCGAGTTTTTCCGGATCGATGTTGAAGGTCATGGGATCTATGTCCACAAAGACCGGCGTGGCGCCGAGGAGGCTGATCACCTCGGCCGTGGCGATAAAGGTAAACGGCGTGGTGAAAATCGCATCGCCCGGGCCGACGCCGTAGGCCATCAATGCCATGAGGAGAGCGTCCGTCCCCGAGGCGCAACTGATAGCATGTTTTGCGCCGACATAAGCCCCCAGTTTCGCTTCCAGCTCCTTGATTTCCGGCCCCATGATGTAATTGCCGTGCTTTAAAACGCGAAAAATTCCTTCCTCCAAATTCTCACGGATGATGCTTTGCTGACGCCCCAGATCAACAAATGGCAGATTTTCTTGAGCTTTGTTTCCCAGGTATTGTTGAAGCGCAGGGCCATCTCCGAATGCTATTTCTGAAACGGCAGGGCAAAAATCTTCGTCATTTGTCCAGATGAAAGTCGGTCCCGGAAATTCAGCGGATGAAAGACTGATCAACGCATCTTCCCGGTCTGGGTGATCTTCAGGAACGCGCCTCCAATGTGAGCCCAGAGAAGGAGAAATTATCATTTCCTCGAGGAATCTGCTTAATTGCTGTCTTGCCAGTTCCCGAGGTGGAAGGTTTGATTTGATAAGTCCTTCGTCAACAAGGCGCTTGATTTCTTTGGTGTGAATGTATTCAAGGCTCGGCAAGGCGCAAGCGGCAAAAAAGAGTGGATATTCTTTTTGACGCAAGAAAGCGAATATCTCAGCTTTATTATTATAATAAGGCCCTCTTTTTAAGAGCAAATCCAGTACGATATTTACGTCCAGGAGCACATTAATCGTCATTTCAAATATTTCTCCTGCAATGCGTCTCCCAGCAATTCCTTGTCGGATTTTCCAGACGGCCGGTATCTGTAATCCGTACCCAGCATGTTATACAAGCTATCGAGCATGGGGTCGCCGGGGTGGTTTTGTTCTTCCAAGGCATCATCAGGGACATCGATCACAATTTTCCGAAGCCCTGATTTGAGTTTTATCATCTCCGGAAGCTTCAAATATCTATCTTCGTATTGGACTTCGATCTGCATGACGATCTCCTTGTCATTTCCCCATTTTGATCAATATCATAATCCGCAATGATTCCCGCCTTATGAAGGCATCAAAAGATTGCCTCATTTGAACAACAAACAGATAATTTTCTGTATCTCTTCTGCCGCCGTTTGGGGATCTTTGGCCTCCTTGATCGGCCTGCCGACGACAATATAATCGGCGCCGTTCAAGAAAGCATCTCTTACATCCACGGTCCGCTTCTGATCATCCACATTCTTGACCGGCCTTATGCCCGGCGCCACAAGCAGCAACTGCTCTCCTAGACCGCGCCGCAATCGCGACACCTCAAGGCCCGACGAGATCACGCCGTCGCAGCCAATGGCCAAGGCCCGTTTCGCCCTTGAAAAAACAAGATCTTCCACGTTGCATTGAAATCCCAGGTCTTTCAAGTCTCCTTCATCCAGACTGGTCAGGACGGTGACGGCCAGGATTTTCATCCCGTCTTTATGCTCGACGGCCGCTTCCAGAATTTTGTCATTCCCGTGAACTGTGACAAAATAGGCACCGCGATTTTTCAGTTGCATCACCGCCGACTTGACCGTCTGAGGAACATCGAAAAATTTCAAATCGACGAAGACTTTTTTGCCGCGTTCCCGAAGCCATTCGATAAATTCAAAATAGCCGCCAGCCATGAAAAGTTGCAGGCCCAGCTTGTAAAACATCACGGAATCACCCAGTTTCCCAACCAGCGTCTTTGCTTCTTCAACGGAGGAGACATCCATGGCGAATATAAGCCGCTCGCGGAAGGGGATATTTTTTGTTGACAGAAAGGATTCTGCCTCTTTGCCCGATTGATCTTTATTGCTTTTTACATCGTCCATGTTCATACCTCCCTATTTCGAGACCTTTGAATTTCTCCTAAAACTCGGCAAATCGTCATACCGGCGAAAGCCGGTATCCAGTCTTTTCAAGACCTTCTGGACCCCGGCTTTCGCCGGGGTGACGAATAAGGGGGTTGTGCAAAGGTCTCATTTCTTACAGTTTCACCCTCCCAACTCCCGATGGGCGCCGATTGGGGGCATCCATTTTTTAACGTGTGGAGTTACGAAAATGTCATACCACAGGCAAGTCAACAACGACAAGCATTGAAACAGGGATTTGAAAGATCCTACAAAATCCCTGCCTTCTTAGCCGATCGCATGATTACAAAAGAATAAATCACCTGAATAACCAGGAATGGCACAAAAAGCAAAACTCTGTTGCCACCCGGAATCTTCACCATCCAGGCAGCAGCCAACCCCTGCAGCAGACAGAGAGCATAATGAAAAAGGCTAACCGTGGCGTGACGGTACCCAAGCTGCTGGAAAAGCTGATAGAGATGCGTGCGGTGGGGTTCCACGACCTTCTCGCCATTCAGGAGCCTTCTGGAAAAGGTGAAGGACGTGTCATAGATAACATTGAACAGCAAGAGCGGTATGACAAAAAAAGAGGTGTGGGAACGATCGTAGCGGGCGGCTACAATCGCCAGCACCGCAAAGGTAAAACCCAGAAAAGTGCTTCCCACGTCGCCCATAAAGATCTTAGCCGGCGGAAAGTTATAAATCAGAAAGCCTAGCGTGCCGGCGATGATCGTGTAGGACAGGATATAAACCAGGAGGCTGCCCTGCATCAAGGTTATCACACAGAAAAAAATGCTGGCAATGAGCGCGACGCCACCCACCAAACCGTCCAGGCCATCCATGAAATTAAAGGCGTTCGTCAATCCCAATATCCACAGAAAGGAGATGGGGTATTTCAGCCAGTCCAGGCTGACTTCCCCAACCATGGGAATATAGAGCTTGTCAATAACGACGCCAACGGCCAAAACGACGACAACGGCTATAATTTGCGTGAGCAATTTTACGATGTACGATTTATTCTTTACGTCATCATAAAAAGAGATAATGGCGATCAGCAGTGCTGATATCGAAAAACCATAAAAAAACAACCTGTTGATCATGGTTATTTTAGCGACCAGGGATATGATGATGACACCGATAAAAAAAGTGAAGACGATGCCAATGCCCCCGGAGGTCGGTATCGGTGTGTCATGGGAAGAGCGTTCGTTGGGAATATCCAGTATTCTGATCCGACGAATCATCAGACGCGTAATGAACGCCGATAAGATAACCAGTGAAAAGGCGAAAGAAAGATGTGTCAAAAATGCTGTAAATTTCACGGCTCTGTTCTCTGTTCAGGCGGGTGTGCTGAAGTTAAACACACTGCTTCCTTAATCCAGCGTGGTACCATGCGACTTCCCGTGTTGTACCCTCTTCCAAACTTACTTTTGTCTGATAATTAAAAGCATTACAAAACTTATCCGTGCTGTAATGGTCATCTGCCAACCATTTTTGCAGAGTCGCATGCAGCGCAATGAACCTTCTGCTATTCAAGGAAAGATATCTGACCGTTTTCGCCACATTCAAGGCAAAAGCTGCCGGCACAGACCAGGATGGAACATCCCTTCCCAAAGCAAAAGCAATGGCTGCCACAATATCCTTCATTTTACTGGCCGGCGCAGAAACATTGTAAATATTGATCCCCGGCAGAGGCTTGCTGATGACCGCCGTGCCGGCTCTGGCGGCATCGTCACGATGCAGAAGGCTCTTCAGGTTTTGCCCCCTGCCGACCCAGATAAACTTGCCTCGATCAATCGCATGGATCAGACGTGCTACATTGCCGGGGTCGCCCTCACCGTAAAGCGTAGCCAGGCGCAAAATGGTGAGGTTCATCCCTGCGCTTTGACAAAGCTCAACAAGACGCCGCTCGGCCTGCAGCTTGCTTTCTGCATATAAACCTTGAGGTTGACACTGTGCAGTCTCATCGCTGCCTTGCGCACTGCCGCCATAAACGGATACGGAACTGATAAATACGAAATTTTTTACTCCATTTTTGATCGCAGCCTGCGCTACATTTTCCGTACCTTTAACATTCACCGCATGAAAAGGCGCCTGTAAAATTTCCGCTTCGTTAAAAATATGCGCCAGACCGGCAACATGGCATACGCAATCCACATTCTGGACCGCCTTGGATAAACTGGACACATTCAGGATGTCGGCGGGGATAAAGTCCACACCGGGGAATTTCATCCTTTCGGTCCGGCTGGTTGCAGTAACGGTGAAACCTTCCGCCACGGCCTGTTGAACAATGGCTGATCCAAAAAAACCGGCTGCGCCGGTTATTAAAACACGCCCTCCTGTCCGCCCAACGGTCATAAGGCAGGCTTCAGGGAAAATTGCTGTAACCGCGCCATAAATCTCCGCATGAAAAAAGAAAGAGGGGATATTTTGATATCATTCTTCCGGCAGGCGCGAACGATCTCGAAATTTTGTTTGACAATATTCGCGATAGATTTGTTTGTAGCGCCGCCGGTGCGCATTTTTACCAATGTCCTGGGGATATACAAGGCCCGAATCTTCTGAAATTCTAAAAACCGGGCCATAAGTTCAAAATCAGCAGCCAGTTTATACTGCAAATCAAACCCCCCATGTTGATCATATATCTTTTTCCGGACAAAAAAAGTGGGGTGGGCAGGCACCCAACCCCTTTTGAAAAGTCCCGGTTCAAACGGACGGGAACGCCAATACCGAATCACCTTCGTCAAATCACGGCGTCCCACGTAAATCAAATCTGAGTAGCAGGCATCGATCTTCGGATCACCCATCGCGGCAACCACAGTCTTTAAAACATCAATATCGAAATAAAGATCATCGGCATTCAGGAATCCGATGACCTCCCCGGACGCCATCGCCAGGCCCTTGTTCATTGCATGGTATATTCCATGATCCGGCTCGCTGACCCAGCGGGTGATTTTGTTCCCGCAGGCCTTGATGATATCAACGGTCCCATCCGTCGAACCGCCGTCAATAACAATATGCTCAATGTCGCCGAATGTTTGGCTTGATATGCTTTCGATACAATCTTTTATGCAAGTCTTGTTATTCAGGACAACGGTGATGACGGTGATCTTCAATGACACTTTCAAATTGAGGGCAGCCGGTAACAGGTTATAAAAGCAAGGGAGTTAACGATTTTGTAGAGATATCTGCAAAGATGCCCGCCAACAACCGGTATTTTTCTCAAGATGCCTGCCGTCAATCCCACCATACGCAAATAAAAAGCGCGGAATGACTGGGAACCGAATTTCAATTGCTCAAATTTTGCCAATTCGTAAATTCTTTTAGGAACAACTTGAAGGGACTTATTGACAGCATGCAAACGATATCCTGCAACTGGCTTTGATAATTCGAGCCAGGAAAAGCGACAATAGGCTTCATAAAAGAAAAGGGCATCAAAAACATAATGAAAGTCTGTCCGGAATGGCACCGCCTCTTGAACGTGCCGCCTCCAGAAAGTTGCCGGTTGTAACACAGCCGTTCGATATTTCATTAACGCTATCGAATCCAGGGGATGATATCGCAGGGAAACAGGTTTGATGTATTTGCTTTGCGAATCAATGTAGTAACCACCGAAACCCACAACATCCGCCTGGGGGTAACCCTGAAATGCCGCGGCAACATGAGAAAGTGCATCGTGACAAAGATAGCGGTCGTCGGCATTGATAAAGCAAAAGATATCTCCCGTCGCCATCGCCAATGCTTTGGCGACAGCATCCGCCTGTCCTTCATCACCGGCGCTAACGAGCTGGAATCGCTTATCTTTTCTGCATATGCGATTAATAATATTCAGCGAATCATCGGTGGAACCGCCATCGGCAATCAAAACCTCGTAATCAGGATAATCCTGCTGATAAATGCTATCCAGGCATTCTTCAAGGAAATGACCATAATTATATGATGGAAGGGCGATGCTGATTTTCATGTCACGAACTCTTCAATCCTTCTCCGTATCACCGCCGCCCCGACAACATAATTATGGTGCGGGGCCGATTTCCGATGCCATTTTATGAATTCTTGGCAATCGCCGATGTTCCAATCCTGCCTTTTTCCTCCATTGTCGAAGGCCGGATTTTCCCAGAGCAGCTCTTCAAATTCCATCATGGTCAATGCCGCACCGTTCCACTCGGGAAACGTCATCCCCATATCGGGCTCACAGATATCAAAGGAAACGGCAAATGTTCCTCCGGGCTTTAGCACTCTGGCAACCTCTTGCAGTGCCAGCCGTTTGTCCCGCTGATGTTCGATGACGGAAAAGCTCGTGACCACGTCAAAAGACTGCGCCGGATACGGAAGAATCTCATCTTTGACGATACACCAGTCCAAATCGAGACCCGTTTTTTTTACCAGGCGCTCCCATTTCGGCAACCATTGAGGATCATGCTCCGCAAGGGTTACCTTCGCCCCGTGCGACGCAAGAAACCAGGGCATCGGGCTCAGCTCGCTGCCCAGATCCAGCACCTTCAGAGAAGGCCAGTCCAGGGAATTTAGTCCGTTAAACCAGAGCCAGGGATACTCCCAGACCTTGGACCAGTTGGTAAAGGTGCGCAACCCCAACTTCCGGGCTCGTTTGTTCAGGGTGCCCATGAATTCTTTGAAGCGTTTCGATTTCAGTTCGGAGACAGTGGCCAGCCTTGGCGATGACACCACATCAGAAGTCAGGCCGTTCACAAACACAAAATCGTTTTCCGCCCGCTCTTTTAGATGGTTTGAGGCCGATTGTTGGCGGCATTTGATCTCCGGTCGGCTTGACAGCACATCATTGATCCTATCCTTCAGATAACCCGGATCGCACGTATCCATTGTTCCTACGGCTTCTTCACCCAGTTCTTCCAGCAGGGAAACCATCTTTTGCCCGCGGGCAAAAGAAAGGGGAACTGTCCGGGCAAGGACGGAAAAGAGCGTAAAATGATACCGCTGAGAAAGGGTGACGGTACAGAAAGACAAGAGCGCCATCATCTGGGATGGTGTAAAGTAGATATTCGGAACGAATACGGCATTTTGCTGCATCATCCCGATGGCCTTTCTTGCCGCCGCGGCATCAAAATAGGCGCCCTCCCTCGTTTCATTGCAGAGGAATGCTACCTGCAGCCCCGTTTCTACAATGATGCCATCGAGCGCCTCGGCTATGGCGGCCTTCACATCATTCGCCTTCACCCATCGTTCGTTCACCACATTCACACCGAGGAGAGGTTGGGACGGATCCACGCCTAACGAAATCCAGAAATCACGCGCCCACTGCATGTCGGCGACATCCTGCAAAAAAAGCCAGGCCAAGTCAGCACCCACAACGATCCTCTCGGAAGGGACGCCTAAATCCAGCAAGGCATCCCGGCAACGTGAGGTGCGGACTGTCCAGCTCGCAATGGGAAGAAAATCGCTGTGAAAGATCTTGCGAGCCTTTTTCTCATAGAGGTGGTCGGCGCCCATGCCTATCGCATGGACCGGGACCCCCTCAGCATGGCAGAAGTGAAGCCGCCGGGCCACGCCGCACAGAGGCCAGTCAATCCCCCATTCGGCTGCCACAGGGGTCCCGCCCACCAGCAAAACAGTCCGGGAAGATTGAATAAAGCGCTGATTCTGCCTGTCATCTTTCCAATTTACATACTGATATTGTCGCGGAAACGTGGCGATGACGCGGCTTGAGGGATCATAGACTTCGACGGTACTACCGGGCGGCAATGGATAATGCTTTAAAAAGGCCAAAAACATGGCCTCGTCGCCGATATTGCCAGCACCGAGGCCGCTAAAAATCAGATGGATTTTATTACTGCTCACGAGACATCCTTACAATGCAGATTATTACCTGCCATAGTCAAAATAGTATTGGATTCTCCCGTAAAATACGGCTTATATTTCATCAAATTTTCGAACGGAGCTTTGACCAGCAATAGCAAAAATATTCATATACCGCAATTTGTGCCTTGCCGATACCGCCTGTTGACGGGAAGAAATCCCCTGGACTTAAACCTTGACTTTCTATCACATGGTGATTTGTCGGCGCGGGAATAGGATTCAGGCCGACTTTTTTGAAGAGGGCCACTGAGCGAGGCATATGGGATGCGGAAGTTACCAGGATAAACCGGTCATTGCCGACAATATTTTTTGCAAATTTCGCCTGCTCCTCCGTATCTTTTGACATCTTTTCGAGCACCAGATCGTCGTGATTAACATTCATAATTTCGGCGATTCTTGCTGTAAGTTCGACTTCAGGGACCGGATCAAAAACAGGGCCACCCATGAGAACAATCTTGCTCCCCGGTAATTTCCTGTATATGCGCACCGCTTCCGTAAAACGAACGAGCGATCCTGGAGAAATCTGACTCGTTAAGGGAACGTTTGGATCCGATACGTGGCCGCCGCCAAGCACTACAATCCATTTGATTGCAGGTTCATTCGGATTTATCACCTGACGATCCTGCTCACTCCCCGCTGAATCAATCATCAGCGGTGAGTATTGATACTCAATCGGCCTTAAGAGCTTTGCGGAAACGGCGTTAAAGCTCAGCGGGAAAACTATCAAAATACCAAAAGATACTAATATTTTACCTAATATTTGTCTCTTGGTGAACCACAACAGAAATATTCCCGCCAGCAGGAAAGTAAAAGAAATGGGAACTGGAGACAATAAGAGGGAACCTGCTTTGATCAAGAAAAACATTTATTTCCCTTTATTAACGACTTTCAGCAGGACGAGAAAAGCTTTGAACATATACCGGAAAAGACGGGGATTCGAGATCAAATCCCTGAATTTTCTCATCAATACCGAGGGTCTGAAATAGAATTCCCTTAACATCGCTGATCTGGCTCTTTCCATATCCTCACGGGTAAAGCCGTGCGGCACAAAAACGGTGCTCAGGGTGTTCATTTTGCGCCAATCCTTTTCAAAAGCGCCATATTGATCCGCACTATTATAGAGAGCAGTACCCGGAAAAGGCGTAAGCTGCATCACGGAGATGTCATCCAGAGGCAGTTTCAGTGCCAGCTCTTTTGTAAGTCTCAGTGATTCTACTGTTTCCCCCGGAAATCCAACCATAAAAAATCCCTTGGTTTTAAGTCCCGCTTCCCGGCTCCAACGCACGGCATCATGCATGCGGGCAAGGTCTTCTCTTTTATTCATGGCATCGAGGATTTTCTGATCTCCGCTTTCGATTCCATAAGAAATGTGCCAGCACCCGGCCTTTCTCATGAGTTTTAATATGTCCGGCGTGACCCGGTCGGCCCTGCCAAGGCATGACCAGGTGATATCAATTTTCTCCGCCATGAGTTTTTCACAGAACTCCGTGACCCACTTGCGGGAAATAATAAAGGTGTCGTCTTCGATTAATATTTCTCTGACCCCAAAATTATTCGCCAGATCTTTTAAGAGGTTTATCGCGTAGGCAGGGCTGTAAGAGCGGACTTTATTCCCAAAAACCGAACGGTCACAGAATTGACAATGGTTGGGGCAGCCCCTGGCGAAGACAACCGAGGCACAGGGAAACCGGTTTATCCTGGCCGGCGAAGGAAGAAAAGAATCGGGGAAACCTCGTAAAAGCCGCCATGCCGGCAACGGCAGCAAGTCAAGATTGTCAATCAATGAACGGGGCTCATTCAACGAGAAATGACCATTGCGTCTAAGCGCTGTTCCGGGAATGGTCGTGGGTATGGCCCCCGTATCATCTATGGCCTTGAGAATTTCAGCAAGTGTCAGCTCCCCCTCGCCGATGACAGCGATGTCGAAACCGTTGAATTCAGCTAACGTTTCCTCCGGGAGGGAGGTAACATGGCAGCCACCGATGATCGAAATAATTCTTTTATCTAACGTTTTTAAGCATTCCGCAAACTTTCCCGAGGCAACGATACCCGCCGTCGTAGAACTGATACCGACGATGTCCGGCTTATATTCCTTTATTTCGACTAATGTCTGTTCGACGGAAAGATTTTCGGCCGCAGCATCGATAATCCGGACATCCATTCCCTCGCGTTCAGCAACAGCAGCAAGGCATACCAAAGCGTACGAAGATTCGGTGTTTGCCGCTCCGGAGAAACCGCCATATCTTTCTTCCAAACTGATCGGCGATGAAATGAGGGCGATCCTTAGCACGATTATTTCTCTTCCAGGTTCATGGCAATCTGCTGCGTCAATCTTTTAATCTGTCGGCGCTGCGCGGAAATGACGAGGGAGAATTGCAGGCACATTAAGAACAATATCAGGATCGAAAAAAGAAAAAGAGTCGTAATGGGTGATGAGGCGTCTATCTGACTTGAAAACCAGAGAAGCCAGTTGAACTTGATTACGATCAGGGGAGCAATGATCCCGACACCAAGCCAAAGCCAGCAATAGGAGATATCGAGCCTCCCCTTCTGAATCAGTCTCACAACGAGAAAGAAGAGCCCTAAACTGATCAACAGCGAAACAAAAAACTGCTTAGGATACATACTGTTTCCACCTCCTTTGACTTAGCACCACCATCGTGATGGAAAGGATCATTTTTATAATATAATACAGCGGCCGAAAGCCGTCATGCATAGACTTGCCACCGGTACGTTCCAGCATGACTACGGGAACCTCCTTCACACGAAAACCTGCATAATGGGCCATCAATAAAACATCCGCATCCGGAAAATCATGTGGAAACTGGCCACGCGAAAAAAGTCCAAAGGCCTTCCTGTTCAGACACTGAAAACCCGACGTCGGATCGGTAATATTATATTCTGTCGTCAAAGATAATATCATGCAAAAAAATTTCTGCCCTATCCTGCGAGCCAAGGGTGTTTTGTAGGTATTTTCGAGAGATAAATATCTGCTTCCAATCACGATATCCGTCTCTCCGTTTACAACAGGGGCAAGGATTTTAAGCGTTTCATCGGGGAGGTGCTGGCCGTCGCCGTCCATCTGGACAACGTAATCATACTCGTATCTTAAAGCATAAAGATAGCCAGTCTCCAAACCTGCGCCATAACCTAAATTTATAGGATGTGTAACAACGACGGCGCCTGCCTTTATGGCTTCCTTACCAGTGTCATCGGTTGAACAGTCATTGACTACAAGGGCTTTTGCCGACGGCAATATACGGTTTACGGCTCTTACAATTTCACCTATCCTGCCCTGTTCGTTATAGGCCGGGATAACCACCAATACTTTTTTACCATCCATTATCATGATAGACGGGCTTTCTCCTGATTGTATGGTTCCTTATTCAAGAAACTGATTTCGAACCGATAATGATCTCAACCATCGACATTCTATGTGCCAAGATGATTTTCAGCATTTGAAAATTACTGGTTCTCCGTTTAGGTAAAAATAATTTTCTCTTCCTTAGCATTAATGGCATCCCGGCAAGGGCGGAAAAATATGCTTTCGCGATTGTTATTGCCACCTGAAAAAAATTTGTTTGTGTCGAAAATTTTATTAAGTCACCGGAACGAGTGATAATGGCGAATATTTGCACCAAATATCGCCATATCGTTGCAACGGGAAGAAGCAGGAGAAGAGCAACAGGAAAATTTTTCACCGCCACCCAGATATGATTTCGTTCCACCCAAAACACCTTCTGCAGGCTATATCGCCCAGCAGTCATAGAATAATAATGGGTAACCTGCGCACCAGGCGCAACCACCGTCTTGAATCCGGCCCATTGCAGACGCAACCCCAGATCCGTGTCCTCACAATATGCAAAGAATGATTCATCGAATAGGCCGACGGCCTCCAAGGCATCAGCGCGGAAAAGAGAGGCGCAACCACTGGGGACAAGAACTTCTTTAGAATCTTTGAGCACAGGCGGCGCCTGGCCCCTCATCAACTGGCGGGACATTCCATCCAAGGCAATACCGACACCACATGAATCCAGAACCTCCGGCCTGTTGCCATCAATAATAATTGAAGCAACCGCACCTATCTCAGCGTCCTTTTCAGCCACCGCAACCAATGAACGCAGCCATTGGGGCGAAGCGACGGCGTCGTTGTTTATTATGGCGATGTACTGGCCCTGAGCAGCCTCTATCCCCCAGTTATACCCTCCGGCAAACCCCAGATTGTCCTCCATTCGAATGAACCGGAACTGGGGATACTCCCCCGTCACCATCCCCTGAATGTCTTCCTGAGAACCGTTATCAATCACGATTATCTCTCGGGGATAATAATCCTGATTATGTAAACTGGTGAGGCAGCGACGGCTCATCTCCAAACCGTTGCAACAGACCACCACTATGGAAGCCAAGGGATTTTCCATCTGTCAAGTCTTGCTATAAAATCCGTTCGCCCTGAACTTGTCGAAGGGGCAGAATTGATGCCATCTTGATGGCTAATTCGAATTAGAAGCGCCTGGCGGCCTTTTCCTTCCGTATCGCCAGATACATCTTTATAAAATCCTGTATCAGGTATAATGGCCTCATCCTCGTTAGCATCCGATACAAATAGATCGGTCTCTTGAAGAAGCGATTGACCGCAAGATTCCTCAGTTCGACAAGCTCATCAGCGCCAAGCGCCTGATTAAGGGGAATCGGAGGCGTATTTACATTGCCGAAATCGTTCCAGGCAGGCAGGCCGATACCATTGTCGAGACAGTAATCATACAGCTCCGTTCCCGGAAGGGGGATTGCAATCGCAAATGACACATACTCCTGATCCAGCTCCACCGCAAGATTGATCGTATCAAGGGCTGTCTCACGGGTTTCACCGATATGGCCGATCATAAAATTGCCGGCAGCAAATATGCCGGCCTCCCGGACAAGGTGGTAGGCCTTTCGAATCTCCTCCACCGAAATTTTCTTCCCCATACGGTCAAGAATTCCCTGATTGGCGCTCTCAATGCCAAAACATATCCATCTGACCCCTGCCGCCCGCATCTTCTTCAATGTAGGCGGGTGTATCGTATCAACCCGCGATGAAACCATAATCTCCAGACGGGTGTGATATCCCTGCTCGACAATGTAGTCACACAGCGCCTCTACCATGCGGCGATTGGCTGTGAAGGTGTCGTCCTGGAAATAGAGTATCCTGATCTGCCATTCACGCAGCAGGTAATCCAGTTGGCGCTTCACCATCTCAATCGGGAACGTTCTAATGCCTCGTCCAAATACCGTATGAGCCGCACAAAAATTGCACTTGCCGATACACCCGCGGGCGGTGAAAATCACGCCAACAGGCGTACGATGGCCACCAACCCAGCGGTTCCACCCGTACGACCGGTAGAGTGCCTTGTCAAGCAGATGATAGGCAGGCATGGGCAAGATCCCGAGATCATCAATCTGCCCCCTGTTTTCGGTTACAACCACTCTGGAACCATCACGGAAAGCAATCCCCCGCACTGATGAAAGCGCTCCCTTCGCATCCAGCACATCCAGGATGTCAATGATTGTCTCATCACCTTCGCCAACAACGGCGATATCGATCGCAGGGGCGTCCACAAGTGTGCGTTCAGGAAGCGCGGATACATGGGGGCCCCCGACGATAACGGTAACCGCGGGGCGCCGCTCCTTCAGCCTGGCGTAAAACTCGCGCGTGAGGTCCATCGTTGCCGTCATGATAGTTGAACCGACGTAAGCGGGCTGAAGTTCTGCGATGCGCGCGATGGTCTGTTCGATGGACAATCTCTCCGCATCGGCATCGATAATTACAACCTTGCGCCCAGATCGTTCAGCCGTTGCCGCAATGCTCAGCAATCCGATGGGAGGTACAATCGCCACAAAATCCATCAGATTGTGATAGGCATTCTCCATGGAGGGGATGACAACAAGGACCAGACAGCTCATTTAAGATGTTCCCTTTGTGATTGCCTGCAACCGGTTAGGGTGCAGAATCCTTAGTTCCAGCACACGCGCCATCAAACAAAAGAACATATGCGTCCTTTCAGAAACCTGACGAAGCGGCTCAAAGCGTCGTGAAAAGCTGGTCATGCTGGTGGAATGTTTTCTGTAGGATATCGTGATTTCCGGAACAAGCTCAATACTGCCACATAACTCCGCCAGCATGGCGATCCACATGTCATGCATCAGTATTTTCCGGGGAAAAGGAAGGGCTATTTCCAATAGCTTTCGGGTAAATGCCAGGCAACATCCCATATAGGAGCTGTCGTACAGATTCCTGAAAAATCCCGTCCGGGATCGCTTGATGTCGAAAATAGATTCATCAATGATCTGCTCATTATCATTGATAACCTGCCCATCAAAGAGCACAAGATGCGGGAGCCCCGTTTTTCCGCGGAATTTTTCACGGACAAGCAACAATTTGTTGCCCCGCCAGATATCATCCTGGTCAGCCAGTGCGATGACATCACCTTTTGCATGCTTAAGGGCATGTTCAAAGTTGAACACAGGAGAACGTGCAGCGCTACGGTGCAGAATAAGCATCCGTGAATTATGATTCTTTTCAAGAATCCCCTGCGTGCCGTCGTTGGATGAGTCATCTGAGACAATCAACTCATCGTCCGGCCCAAGTTGTTCCAGGATGGTATCAAGCTGACGCTGTATGAACCGTTCGCCGTTGTAGGTAGCCATACAGACTGAGATGGCAGGATTGATTAGCACTGCTTCGTGTTCACTTTATACACCAATTTATATAGGCCTAACTCAAGAAAAAATATAGTTCTCAATACAAAATCCGCAGCCGGACCAACATGACGCTTCCGTATTATATTGATTTCGCTTGACATGACATTAAAATTGTTTCGGCTAACACCTCCATCACGGCAAAAAGCGATAAGCTCCCGAAGCATAATCGTTTTCATGTTTTTCAAATAAATAATCAGGTTAAGTTCATAATCAGCAACGGCAGATAGTTCGGAATCATAGCGCCAATGTTCAAAAAGACGTCGGTTATAGAAAGCCCCTTGATGATGAATCGTGTTATGAATTAAAGTTCTTGGGGATAATTTTGGCCACTCAACTCTTCCATCAGGATAGCAGACTCCACCGCAAACCAGATCATGATCGTCTGTAAGATACGGCATCAAGCAGGCCAGCGTCTGCGGGGTTCTCAAGGCATCATCGGCGCCCAGGAAATAAAACCATTCTCCTTTCGCATGCGAAATACCCTTGTTCATGGCATCGTAGATGCCGCGATCCCTTTCACTTAGCCAATAGCCTATATTGTCTTGATATTTGCGGATTATATCGAGTGTTCCGTCTGTTGATCCTCCATCAATAATAATATATTCAATATTCCGGTAATCCTGGCTAATAACACTCAGGATAGCCTGTTCCAAATATGCGGCGCCATTAAATACTGTCGTAATGATGGAGATGAGTGGTTCGGTTGGGGGGATAAGGCAAGCCTTATTCATGAGATATTGAGAGAGACAAGCTGCCAAGGTTTGGCAGAATGCGAACGCAAATTCAATTTGAGAAGATTACCGATTAAATTATCGCTAACCTCGATGACATAACTACAATCATCTTTGCTAACGGACTTGGAAGTAACATCTTGTAAATAACCATTTATATAGACCTGAATTGTATCTGCCCCCCTAAACTTTACGGCTACCTGTCTCGGCGTACAATCACCATAAACGGGAAGAAATATTTGGCATTCACCACAAATTTTGTTTGAATATAACCCAAAGCCATAAAGTATCTTGTCACCCTTCTGGGAGTATTTCCACTGAAAATTTTTTATTAAACGCAGCAGATCGAGACTGTGGAAAATGATGATATCTTTGAACGATTTCTTCCCAATCAGCAGGTCGTAATGATAAAATTCAAGCAGTAATCTTAACCTGTTAAAGAAGCGGACATTGCATTTCAAATGTCTGTTTACCTCGGCATAGCGCTCTTTTGACCGACTATACGTCTTGGTTGCCGAATACCTTCTTACAACGGATAATGGTTTATTGAGGTAATGGAATTTTGCCCCGGCTTTATACAAGCGGGTCCATAAGTCCCAATCCATGATGTAGTGCAACCCGGCATCAAGTTTGCCTATTCTGTTCAGCGAACTCCTGCGAACGAAGCAAGAGGGCTGTGATATGCAGCAATTTTGTAGAATTGATATGCTGGGATCATCTATTTGAACAAAGTAACCCAGAAAATTGCCATCCCTGTCTACAAATACGCTATCGCCATACACAACATCGACTTCAGGATGGGATACAAAGATCTTACCGACCTCTTCAAAGGTGTAAGGAAAGTAGTAATCATCGGCACATAACCAAGCGACAATATCTCCATCCGTATGATCCCACCCCTCCTGAATTGCTGCAGACTGCCCCGCATCCGGGCCATGCCTGTGGTAGCTTAACATTCCTCCATATTTTTTTAGTACATCCTGAACCGTGTTATCCGGTGTGGCATCCATTATTGCCAATTGATAAGGACAAGTTTGTGCCTGGATACTTGAAAGAGCGATGGGAAGAAAGTCAGCTTGCCCCAAGACAGGCATTGCGATGCTATATATCATCTTAGACGGCTAAACATAGAAAATCAAACCTTTGCAGGAGTTTTAATATTACACTGACCCCTATTCTGCTATTCTGAGGGTGAGGTGGGAAGAAATAAACCGGGAGCTGTCCCCCCCCTTTTTTCCCCGGCACTTGGATCAAGGGAGTGTTTTACGGTGATATGATTACACCCTTTCAGAAATCCAGTTGGGATTTGGCACATCGATCGTTGTCAGTTGAGCATCGGGAATGAAAGGTATGTCTGTTGCTAACATATCCTCTGCACCGATACGAAGGGACTCCAGCAATTCATCCCTTGTTTTTTCCTGTGCATTGACACCTGGCAAATCGATTAGCCAGCCAATCCACCATTCTCCGGTTTTTTTTACAACAGCTCTATACTTCATAGTGTTACCTCACAAACGGTATGTTGAGATCTTTACAAATCTTTCTTGCCAATTCATCAACAACTTCATTGTGTCTCGGAACTTGTGTCTTATTCTCGCCCTTCTGATAAATACTATGCCTTCTGCCTTCACGGACAAAAACGGCATCATGTCTTTTTATGTGCTTAATGAGTTCAGTTCTTTTCATTTTGCCAAGGGAAGATTTATCAGTTAATCATTTCGAGGTATTTAGGGTTGTAATTTTTTGTGGGGGGGGAGAAAACCTAATTTCAGAACTAGGTTAGGTGGGAAGAAATAAGCCGGGAGCTGTCCCCCCTTTTACCACAACCCGAACTTCCGCAGACAATAAACCCTTATCTCATTGATATTTTGTATGGTAATTTCAATTGTTCAATTTCATTCTCAACTTGTTCAAATTCAGGGTCTTTATGAACCAATATTGCCCCTTTTAGCTTTGCTAATCCGGCGATGCAGCTATCCGCAAAAGACATTGCTTTGCGCGACTTAATTTCGCCCGTAATCTTTATATGATTTGCACTTAAAGGTTCTTGCATCAATGGCAGGTCTTCAATTAGTCTGAAACGATCTTCTGCTGTTTTCATGCCCTGCTCCTGAATAGATATATAAAAAACCTCAATAGACGACACAATTGAGATAGAGATATCCTCTGTCCCTGCGAGAGCCTTCATCAGCAGATTTTCAACCAGCTCTGCCCCTTCCTCATTTTCGATATATGCCAGCAATGCAGATGTGTCAAAAACATATTTGCTCATTTCAGTTTATCCATTTTTCGCTCTTTCAAAAGTGATTCAATAAGATTACCGTTTCCTGAACCTTTCAATTGCCGCATTGCTTCAATCGCTCTTTTTCTTTTAAGTAGCTCTATTGATGATTCCTCATCCTCGAAAGTTACAATTAACCTGGCTTCTGATGATAACTTCGTATGACTTAAAAGGAATTTAAATTCTGATAATGTTGTATTTATTGCTGTAGGCATGTTGTATCCTTTGTTTTGGGTTTGCTCCGCTTCAAATACCCATCCGGACGTTTCTACTTTCCTGCAAGTTGATCGCCGCGTGACGGCACGCGGGCACGCTCTGCAGGCACGGCGATCTCGTAATCTTTCTGAAGGTTCTTTTCTATTATCATAATTTTCCTCTCTTTATGCCATTATTCAGCATAACCATCAATAATCCTGTCATCCCCGAGTGTTTCTATCCCCGATAACGGCATTCGGGGACGGGTCTGATTTCCGAGGTTTTAGGCTATATTCGCGTGCCTCTCCAACCCCTAATCGGAAATCTGAGGGTGGAAGAAATAAACCGGGAGCTGTCCCCCCTTTTTCATAGACGCCACAATTTTCGGCCGGATGCACGAATTTTATCCGCATCATAAGATGATTTCACATCCACGAATAAGCCGTCTCCTTTTAGTCTGCCAACGATGTCGGCCAACGGCATAGCCAAATATTCCTTGTGCGACACAGCCGCAACAATGGCATCCGCATCCGCGGGCAATTGATCCCAAGGCGTGAGAGTAATCCCATATTCATGCTCGGCTTCAGGTGCGGCGGCAACCGGGTCGTGGACAAATACAGCACAGCCAAAATCCTGAATCTCCTTGACCAGATCAGCTACTTTGGAGTTGCGCAAATCGGGACAATTTTCCTTGAAGGTGAGACCTAACACGATGACTTTTGCACCTTTCACCACCCCCCCGGTGTGAATCATGCCCTTGACCGTTTGCTGGGCAACGTAAGCCGCCATGCCATCGTTGATGCGCCGCCCTGCCAAGATCACTTGCGGGTGATAGCCTAACATCCCTGCCTTGTGGGTCAGATAATAGGGGTCAACACCGATGCAGTGTCCACCGACCAGACCCGGCCGAAACGGCAGGAAGTTCCACTTGGTTCCTGCGGCCTGCAACACCTCCAGTGTATCAATACCCATTCTGTCGAAAATAAGCGCCAGCTCATTCATCAGAGCTATATTGAGATCGCGTTGCGTGTTCTCGATAACCTTGGCTGCCTCGGCCACTTTGATCGAACTAACCCGGTGCACACCGGCAGTGATCACAGAAGCATAGAGCTCGGCAACTGTATCGAGTGTTTCGTTATCATCACCGGAAACCACCTTCACGATCTTGGTGATGGTTCGTTCCTTATCCCCCGGATTCACCCGCTCCGGAGAATAACCAACGTGGAAGTCTCGCCTCCACTTCATACCGGAGTGTTTCTCCAAAAACGGAATACACACCTCCTCGGTAGCACCGGGATAAACGGTAGATTCATACACCACAATCGCCCCCTTCTTCATGTACTTGCCTACCGTGGCACTGGCACCCACGAGAGGGGAAAAATCAGGGATATGCGCCTCATCCACCGGGGTAGGCACGGCAATAATAACCACATCGGCCTTGCTGATGGACGACGGATCAGCAGAGACAAAAAGATGAGAGGCCGCTCTCAGCTCTTCAGCACTGACCTCAGCAGTAGGATCGCAATACCTTTGGTAAGCAGCAATCTTCTCCACTGAAAGATCATAACCAATGGTTTCATGTTGCTTACCAAATTCGACGGCCAGCGGCAAACCAACGTAACCCAAGCCAACCACAGCCACAACGAGTTGGCGATGAGAAATAGCAGTATTCATGTTCTCTCCGCTCTGATTAGTAACAGATCCGCGCCCCCTGGTTATTTTTTACTTAGCCCAGCATGGTGTTAAACTTTTTTCAAGTATCTCGGAAAAATTCGGCACACCCAAATCGGAATCAACAGCACCAACAACATCAAAACCCCAAAAATAAAACCATCCAGCAGTGAAAACAGCAATGCCTGCTCCTTCAATATCCCTTCGCGCCCCATGATCATGATGTAGGTGGCTTCTCTTGTGCCTAATCCACCCACAGAGATTGGCAACAGCGAAACCAGCGTGGCTGCTGCATAGGCAAAGATTACAACCAGATAGTCAGCCTCAAATCCGAACGCTTTGGCAAGAAGAAAAACTTGGCCGAAATTGAGGACGATGCACACCAGACCGAGCAGAAAAATCAACATTGCCGCCCGATTCATTACCTCATGAAACGAGGCGGCTAAAACCTGTCGATGACGTGCAATAATCGAAGGCTCCCAATGCAAAATCCAACCCAGATACTTTTTCAGATGCTGAAACACAAGACCATATCCATAAATCGCAGCGAAGAACAACAGTAACCCTATCACCACAACAAGCCCGCCACCAAAATGGTAAGGCGCAGGGGCGAAGATGTAAACCAACCCTCCAGTACCGAATACCAGAAGAACAAACACATCGATCAGCCGTTCGACCATCACAACAGAGATGGCCTCTTGCATGGGAACCCCATGCGCGTGGATATAACCAACGCGGGTGAACTCCCCCACTCGCCCTGGTGTAACCAAACCCATAAATGCTGGCTCCAGTATTGCCACATAGCAATTTCTAAAAGTAAGCGGGTAAACGAGTTTTGACAGCGCAAAGCGCAATCTTGCCGTCCGCACCAGTATCATCGCAACGAAGCACACCACGTAACACACCAGATAAGCTGGATTGAGCTTGAGAAGCGCCTGAATTACCTGTGTCCAATCCACGGTGGACATGATCCACACCAGAAGCACAACGCCAATCAGTTTCAACCAGTTCTGCCAGCGCATCTCCATTCCTTACGGTAACCAGCGGCGGACTGCAGGCCCCAGTTGTAGCTGAACAAAATTTGGCAACTGTCGCCAAATGCTTGCGAGTTTAGAAGCACTCTGGCCGTGATAAAAGTCGGTCGAGGCCAAAGGCAGTAATACCCCATTTTCGTAGCTGTGATATTGCAGTGGAACTTCATTCGCTCCCCATTGTTTTTTAAAGCGATAGGTGCCGGAATCTTTGTGGCTGCGCCCAAAATCAAACCATTTCGCACTTCCGGCGCACGCAGCACGCAAGACCTCCCAATACATCAACATATTCGGGTTAAGTGGGTTGAACTCGGTGAGACAAGAGGCCATAGGGTCTGCCCATGTATCACCATGCTTGATAACAAGCATGGCTCCTATTGCCCGCTCTTTATACCGGACGGTCAGCACATCGGCATGCTCACCAAGGTTGGCCAATATTTCCTTAACGAATTTCGGGGAATGCACTGGCGTGCCCAGGCGCCCCATGTTCTTCGCATAGATGGCATAAAGATCATCGCCCTGTTCCCTTCCCCAGCGCAGTATTAAGCCAGATCGTTGCGCCTTGCGTACCTGATTTCTGACTTTATCTCCAACCTGCTTCCACAGCAACTCGGAACTCTCTGGCAAAGAGAGAATCATTGTCACCTCAGCGGCATCGGCGATGCCGGGTGCAATATCCCGAAGCTCAAACTTTCCAACGCCCATACCGATCAGATACCTGATAGCCACAGTTTTCAATGGTTCCGCATCCACCCCAGACGAGGCAAGCAAACCACCATAGTTACAGTAGGGCAACGATACCGCCTTTACGGCACCTCCCGGTAATCGCGGCATGATAGCAAGTGGTAATATAGCGAGCCATATGTCGGCAGAGCGAAAGGTGAGATAGTGAGTTTTTAGTCCATAGGTGCGCTCAATAACCTTTTTCCACCCAAATAGGTGGCAATAGGTTCCCGACGCTTTCTCGACGAAGGCATCCCATATCTCTGATTCTTCCTCTCTGCAATCAAATACCTGAAACTGGGTCGAATTCATATTTGGGAGATTTCAAGGGCATCAATTCTGATATTGCGAGAAAGCACATAACCGGGTATCTTGCTATATGTGGCAAATTCGCCCAATTACCCATTACCCGTAACGACAGGTAACATTGTGCGCAGGGGCCTGGAGCCAGAAGCTATTTCCCCTAACGTTTTAAATGGATTTCCGAGCCTGGCAAGATAAAAGAGTAAAACATGAATTTTAATATCCGAGTTATATTGATGAATTGTCTTATACAGAGACAATAAGTCAAAAAGGTGAACATAGACGACAAATATTTCCTTGCACCCTTTGGGAAAGTGATTCCCAAACAAATTAATCCACTTCACGCCAGCCGGCAATTTCCGGTAAATTGAACCTACGGGGAATTCCGACAACGCTCTATTTTTATGGAGTTCTTTACTATAGCGCCCCGGAAGGTCTACCAATACCGAACTGGAATCGTAAAGATACTTCAAACTGCTCAATACTTCTTCAGAATAGCGATTCTTACGAAACTGGGGGGTACGAAAGCCAATTATTGAATGGCCAACAATATCCTCCAGTATCTCCTTCGACTTTCCTGCTTGGTCATATAGCTCGTTTTTTGACAGTATAGAGTAAAGCAAATTGTGATCGTGACCATGGGAAGCAATCTCATGCCCCATTGCATCCATTTGTAAAATCATCTCTTTGATTTCATGTGCAATGCCTGAAGAAATAAAAAAAGTCGCTTTTGCATCTATGCTATCAAGTAAATCCAGCAATGGCGAAACCATTAACCTCAAAGCATCAATAGTGTCACCCCGCCCCCCCCAGTCAGCCTCTACGTCTATTGTCAGAGCAATCTTCATATAATAATCATACGGTCTTTGAATTTTCTTCTGCTAACAATAAGATGCCGAAACTTCTCTTACCTTTTTATCGCCACATAAAGATTGTTCAATCCACACATGAACCTATGACGACGGTAAAATTTAAGCGGAGGTGTATTCAAATAACGCATAATTTCGGTAAAAGGCATACAGTATTGTTCCTCTTCCTGCATACCTCTCTCGCTGTCCATATCCTTCTTGCCAATCAGCGCATAAGAAAAACGTCGCCATATATGCCCTGCCGTTTGGGTAACAGGTTCCCCCTCAGTCATAAGAAGTTTTCCACCCGATTTTAGCACACGGGCGATTTCGGCAAATTCCGCAATCCGAACGTTTTGTGGGATGTGTCCACCAACTGCAATCAGCGTTACGGTATCAAATTCACAATCAGAAAAGGGTAGATGAGTCATGTCATGATGAATTTGCTCTACACCATCGTAAGCATATATATCTATTCCAACACTGTCAGGATTACCTACCCAATTCTTGATAAAAAGATTGTCTTTCCCACATCTGATATCCAACACCCTACCCGAAGAGTATTTTGCGACAAATTCAAATCGTTCTTCACGTAAGGAAGTGAGGCCGAAACGGTTTTCTTCAGCTATAAATAATGCGCGGAAAGGGAAGAAGAGATTATCTGTAATGACTTGTAATTTGGCGCGGGGTAGCTTTTTCGTCATCCTGTTCTTTCTTGTCATAGTTGTAGTTATATTATGTAGTTTTCGTCATTTTTGCCCAATATTCTCGCCGCGGCGCACGGCCACGACTTGATCCACCATAATGCCGAATAAGAAAAATTGAACAGCAGCCAGTAATGCAATCAAGCCCTTTACACTTGCTTCACCTGCATGGATATAGCCATTAGCGGTGAAAATCAAACCAATCAGAAAGGTGATTGCGCTAACAGGCAAAAACACACGTAACGGCGCAAAGAGTGTGACCAACCTAATGATCAGCATAATCGTACGAAATCCGTCCGCAGTAGTAACGGTGCTTGTGCCGACACGGTTTGCCACTTCGATCGGCAGATAGTGAACCAGATAGCCACCCTTGAAAGTTGCAATTGTGCTGGTAGTCGAAAAAGAAAATCCATCCGGCATGATGGGAAGAAAGCGGAGCGCCATTTCACGGTCCAGCGCACGGTATCCCGAGTTAAAGTCGGGAATATTTTTCCCTGTCAAATTATTAACCAGCCATTGGAGAAACATTTTACCGGGCTTACGCCATATCGGCGAGCCTGCCGTTCCCTTTCGAGCCCCTACGACCATATCGTAGGTCTTCCGATCCGCAAGCAAGCGCGGAATGTCATTAGGGTCATGTTGGCCATCAGCATCAAGAAAAACCACGGTGCGGTTCGTTGCGAACCGAATCCCCGTTTTTAATGAGGCTCCATAACCTTTGTTATAGGGGTGCGTCAATACATGCGCACCGGCTTTTCGGGCGGCATCACCTGTACCATCGGTGGAGCCATCGTCCACAACGATTACTTCGTACTCGCAACCCAAGGTAGCCACTACACGAAGCACCGCAATGACAACATCTCCAATAGCCGCATTTTCTTGATAAGCGGGGATAACGATACTGATTGATTCAACGATGTCTTTCATAAACTTTCTTGATCTTATCGGTAGTGCGACCTTCTAATTGTTATGCGTAAAAGGCTAAATGGAATATTCAAGCTCAACGACCCCATTTTGCTTGAGTGAGAATAATCTTGCCTTCGCCCCGGCGTACGAGACTCAACCTCACCAAGCGGTCATCCTGCAACTCATAAAGATGAACGCGATATTCACTGTAATCATCAGTTTTGCCAAGATTGTCTATGGTTGAACGGCCAGCAGTCGCCGTGAAAGTCAGGATTTGACCCAGGCTCTTCATACCGCCGCCATACACCCTAATCGTAAGGTCCAGCCAGGAGTGTGCGCCATTGTTTGCAAAGACGAGCTTAGCTGCAGGGTCGGTCATTTCACCGCCGTATACCGGGCAATGCCTAATTTCATCGTATGGACCGTACATCCTTATTTCAATGCCACTGATCGGCTCTAATAAGCTCGATCTGGGACCAAAAATCTGAAAAGGGTAATTATCGTAAAGGAGCGAATCACGATTCCCGGAGAAATCAAATGGTTCGCACTTAAAGGTGTTTGCATAGAGCAGAAATGTGTAGTGATACTGGTCCATCTGTTCTGGTGTGCGCCGACGAATGATGTCGTTCTCGAAGTTAAGCTCTTTTCCCCGCAAGGGTTGCCAGTCGAAATCGCGGAAGATTTCCCGAAGCAGAAGATGTCGTTCCGCAGAATAATCAAACCCATAAATCAAAGATGTGCATTGGGGACAGTCGCGCAGGCTTGTTTTAAGTGTTGAGACCATCTCGTAACTCTGCTGATCCACCTTCGTCACTCGATCCTCCACCATCTCCTTGTACATCAGAAGCTGGCGGCCGGTAACGCCTATATACAAAACCGCAAGCACCATAAGATACAAACCTGCCCTCCGCTTATAATCCTCTGTGGCACTATAATACAAGTTGCTTGCAAATCCAAGGAAGCCGACGAATACATAAGCCGGCCAATACAAAGATATTTTCCATGCCACGTAGTAGTTTTTGCTTGCAAAGAGGAACGTGGCCAGAACAATGTTAAAGACTAACAGCCCCGCGTAGGATGGCTGAGTTCTGAATGACCAGGCAGCCTGTATAAGAGCAATGCCTACCACCAGAAAAATCAGACTAAGACCAATGATAAGCATCCACAGCCGGACACTCTCATGGCTATCATAAGTACCTAAAAATCCGCTCCATTTTAGTATGCGATCAAGTGTTGTCCCGTCCGCACCATAGTCCGCACCTCTCTGCATGAGCAAGAAACCCGATGACCCACCCATGGATTCGAGGATAACTTTAAGTTCACCATAGGCAGCAACACATGCCACCGATAATCCGGTTGCCAAGGCCAATACGTTGACAACTGCGCGGCGAAATACAATTTCCTTGCATATCCACTGGGAAAATATAATAAATCCAGCAAGAACAACAAAATTCACTGAAAACCGTATTGAATAACAATATGCGAGAAGTACGCACCATAAAGCGAACCAGAGCCATCTCCTGAGGCCTTTATCAACAACACCAACAAAGCCTAATGCGGCAATAACCGGATAAAGCGAGAAATGGTGAGTTGTCCGTCCGGTGTAATAAATATTGGTAAAAGCACCAAAAAAACCGAAAAAAAGTGCGATCAGAACCCAGGCAAACCAACGGTTTTTGTCGTTTTTCTCGCCAAACCAAGTCTCAAACAAAAACAATAGGGAAAATGCAGCCACTATGGCCGCAGCAGCGGATGACAGGGAATAGGCAATTGCAGATGTCGTGTGGAACAACGAGGCTATCAGAGCGCCTGAAATGTTTTGCAATGGGCGTTCGCCCAGACGCCACTGAAGCGTATCTCCCGTAACCTTCCAGTACTCGAATACCTCGGTACGGAAATAATTGACCACCATATACCAACGAGAAGCGTCATCGCCGGTGGCATACGCCATCTCCCAATATCCAAGGATTACAGGTAACAGCACATGACTGCCCGCAATAAGAAACAGGCTTAGCAGGCCGATCCATGTTTTGGCGGAAGTGCGAAGGCTCCGCAGCATTTCCCTACTTGAAGGTAACATGAAGAACAGCAGTGCCAAGGCCATCAGTACCATTAACGTTGGCAACGCCACTTTGTCTGTACCACTGCGTAGAACCAGAGTGGCAAAGAACACTGCCAAGTGAATCAGACCAAACCCCAGCACCACTGCTAGCGCCAAGAGTTTAGTTGTGCCGTTACGCCCCAGAAAATAAGCCGCCAGCGGCATACCCACCACCCCTGACATGATCAGGAGCATCAGCACAAGAAATAAAGGCGATAAATTCATCATACAATACCTTTTTCAGTAAGGATGGTTACGACAAACCAGAAACCTTACAAAACGAAAAAACAGGCTATCGTTTCTCTCCATAAGCGACGATATTGGAGGGACAGCCGAACAATTTGAAGTTATCAATTTCAACGCTCGCGTATTCGGGGTGTAATTTTCGTAGAGCTTTTGGGGTAAGCAAATTTAAATTTTTAATACTCGCCCAAAAATCCATCCCGAGTGATCGCAATACAGCCTGATGCTTTGCTTGCGGTAGCCAATGGATAAAAGGCAGAAAAGTGTGAAATTCGACGGGAAAATAGCGATTAGGCGTAGTAAAGAAAAAACGTTTAGCTACTCGCAGTGTTTCTACAATGAATTGGCGTTGAGCTTCCCTGCTACCGACGTGCTCCAGCACGGCAGAACAGAATACAATATCGAATTGATCGTCTTTGAAAGGTAAGACTCCGGGTGATATGAGGACAAAATGCACACCCGGGTAGATTTTTTCCAAGTAGCTAACATCATCTATTCCCGCTGCAGTAATACTCTCCTTGAACGGATAAAGTTGTTCAAAATAATTGGATTCCGGCAAAGACTGGTCCGCTGTCACTCCTAAATCCAACACAGACGTAACTGGCGTTGGTCTCATTTTTTCCATGAAAAACTGGAACATTCGCTCCCTTGCCCTATTAGAGTAGTGGCTTCTTATGGTATTAAGCGGGTTCATAGGCGAAATGTAATTTACAATACGAGTCATAGCGTCTTCATCAAGCGTACTACAAAGTGTAACTGCCTATCAAAAAGTATGGAGGCCGGCCATGGGTATAACTCAAGAGTAGAGTTACATACCTCATACCGAAGTTCCAATAGCTCGATCTGCCGATCCCATTCTTTTTTTGACCAATAGTTATAGGGGAGTACCACGCCGTGGTGGGCGTTACCAACCCAATCCATAAAACGGAGTGTCACTTCAGCCAAAAGACCGTCCCGTGTATGATCCTTGATAACAAGACATTTACTGCAGGCGCGTTTAGCTTCGCGAAGCAGAATTGTCGGGTCAATAGTGTGGTGGAGAACATCCACGAACATAATCGCATCAAAAGCGTCATCGTCATAAGGGATAGTTATGCCATCAAACGGCATTACGGGAATATGGGTATTCCCGCGAACAAGCACATCAATTCCCACAATAGAAACATCCGGGCGTAACTCCATAATGAGCTTATCAACAAGGCCGTCGCCGCACCCGACGTCGAGGACTCTTGCCCCTTCCGGCAAAAGTTTGGCCAAATGGGCGGCTAGAATGCTTACCCGACGGCCAAAAACCAAGCAACCATGCATTTTTCCAACAAAATTCATTTATGACTTAATCCCAATACACTTAGAAAGAAACTCCCCAAGACCACCTGAATTCCTACTGTTAGCGCGGTAAGGGAGGGGATAGTAATGCGCATCATCGATTCAGGCGAAATCGGGCCATACGACGCACTACCCCAACTTGTCAAAGCATAAACGGACCCGGCAACACCTATTGCAATCAGTAACCCACCAGTGATAACACCGCGCTCCAACGTAAGAACCTTCAATAAAGATGCAACACGGCCATCTTCCGGTGCAAGACGCATTCCCGCGGCGAATACCCTGGAAAACAAGGCAAAGGAAATTGCTTGTATCCCGAGAATAATCGCCATAGCGGCATATAGCAGGGTATGAATATCGAAGGTAACACCATTGATCTTGCGGGGCTCCGGCAATAACCACAGCATGACCAAAAGACCGAGGGTAATTAAAAAGATCCCGGGAAGGAAAAACAACCAGCGCGGACTATATATCAATAGAAATCTTAAATGGCGCCAGCCATCTCGCCAACTCCGTAAATGGGGAGGACGGTTACGTCCGTCCGGGGACAAGGTTGTCGGCACCTCAGTGACTCGGAGCTTATACAAGGTCGCCTTCACCACCATTTCACTGGCAAATTCCATGCCGGTAGTTTGGAGATTCAAGCGCTGAATTGCTTCTTTACTAAAGCCACGTAAGCCACAGTGAAAATCGCCGGCCGAGCTCTTGAAAAACAAGCGGCCAATCCCTGTCAGAACAGGATTTCCCAAATAGCGATGCAACGGCGGCATTGCACCGGGTTTGATCCCACCCTTGAACCGGTTACCCATGACCAATTCAAAACCTTGCCGCAGCTTTTCAACGAAAGGCATCAGTGCGGTGAAGTCGTAACTATCATCGGCATCGCCCATGATCAAATACCGGCCACGGGCTACTTCGATTCCACCCATTATGGCGGCTCCGTACCCACGCGCCGCCACATTGACCACCCGAGCCCCAAGGGAAAGCGCTATTTCCTGCGATCCATCGGAACTTCCATTGTCGGCAATCAAGACCTCGCCGATCACGCCGTAGCACTCAAGGAAGGATTTTGCTTTTTCAATGCAAGTCGCAAGGGTTTCTGCCTCATTGAGGCACGGCATCAGAATGGTTAATTCACATGCGTCGGTTGTCTGATTTATTTTAGTCATGTTAATTAATTCTCCACTGGGCATACAGATTGACATAGCCGCGTTTTCCGGACCGCGTAATAGCTCCTGCGGGGGTCGCTTGCTCCCCCATTTGTCCAGTCTCAGCCGAGAATACGGTAAAGCCACTTTCCTCTATGTATTGCAGGAGGCTCTCTGGATCGGTTCCGGCCTGACTCAGACCATAGGGCCAAAACTCGAAAAAAATCTCCACGCCCTTCTGCAACATCCCGGTCATTCCCCTGAACACATCAAACTCCCAACCTTGTACGTCGATTTTGACAAAATCCACTTGTCTCTCAATTATGTCGTCCAACTTCACCACATCCACCCATAGGCCACATAGCGCATCCGTTTCCTCGGAAGCGGCGAGGCGGTTATCTCCCGAATTGAGAACTCCCGGGCAAAACATCCGCCGCTCGGACCGTGAGCCTACCGCTGCGTTGAACAGGTTGATGTTATCCAAGTCGGAACAATTCCTGACAAGTGTCGCAAACATTAATGGATCAGGCTCGAACGCGATCACCCGCCCGCCATTCCCAACCAACCGGGAAAATAACAGGGTGTAGAGGCCAAGATTGGCCCCAACGTCCACCACCGTCATCCCCGGCTTTATATGTGCCTCGAAGAAGCGACGTTCCGCCACACCCATCAGGGAGATTTTATGCAACATCAAGTAAACCAGCCGATCCAAAGAGGCGGCATGCATGGGGTAACCCCATACCTTTACTGTCCTTCTCCAAAGGGAAAAACGGTTTATCCTTCCAAGAAACGAACCAAGCATCAGACCTTCTCCAGTGCGAGAGCACAGGTGGTCTCTCCGTATGTCTGCTTTTGCTTTTTAGCCTGTCTTCGTTTAACAATTTTATCGCTAATATTTTCCACTCAAACCCGCCTTGGATAGCCCCCTATATTTTGTTTCTGTTCTTAAGATTCTCAGATAAGTAAATATAAAAATAATAACCGAAGTCATCGAGACATCTCTCCTGTATTGTCCGCGCGACCGACTTAACCAGCGCCTTGAAGTTTTTTAGCATGAATACGGATAATTTTAAAAGAAAAATAGGATTTTTTATAAAAAATAATAAATTCCTGTACCTGTAGGATTTGAGAAATTTATTCCTGTAGCACGCAATCGTCTTTTCCTCTAACTTTACCTTCCATATATTGCTGTTCCTGACATACCACTTAGACATGTCGCGCTCCAATATCCTGTCCTCTTTGACGGCCTGCTCGTATAGCTCCGACCCCGGATAGGGAGTTGCAAAAAAACATGTCATAAAATCCAGATCGATCTTGGTCGCTAAAGTTATTGTCTCGGTGAGATCTTCCTCCGTATCATCCGCAAATCCGAATATGAAAGATCCGAGCGCTCTCATCCTGTTATTTTTTGTCATCTTGACCGCTCTGGTGGTCTGTTCAAAATTCGTCTTCTTTTTGATGCTCTTCAACACGCGCTCAGAACAGCTCTCAATGCCATACTCGACCTGTACGCATCCTGCCCTCTTTATGGCGCCGAGAATACTCTCGTTAACGGTATCAACCCTGCCATAGCACGACCATTTTAAATCATATTTCCTCAATATATATTTTTCACAGAATTCTTCTATCCATTTGGTTCCCATAAGAAAAGTATCGTCCATAAAATACAGGCCGTCTATGCTATACTGCGAAACCATCAGGTCTACCTCTTCCAGGACGTTATCAACGCTTCTTCTGCGGTAACTATTTCCACACAAATAATTGACGCCGCAATACGTGCATCTTCCGGGGCATCCACGGCTGGTCGTGATATTGGCGCACCTGTTGGTCCAGATGCCTCTGATTATGCCCGGCGGCTGCAGGTATGTTTCGTAGTTAACAAGCCCGCGCGCGGGAAAAGGTATTCCGTTAAGGTCTTCTATCAACTCTCTGGGAGGATTGACAGTTATCTTGCCGCTGATATCCCTGAATATCAGCCCATTTATGCGCGAAAGATCGCCCGGGCCTTTCATAACGCACCCGCATAACTCGCACATAGTAACCTCACCCTCGCCGTAGACGACATAGTCGATGTCGAATTCCTCCATAAACGCTTCTTTGAAGTAAGAAGGATGTATCCCTCCGGCTACGATTGGCACACCCGGGAGTATCTTCTTGATATGCTTTATCACCATTTCCGCCAATTTAAGCTGCGGGGTAGTTATACTTATACCTACAATATCCGGATTATGCTCTTTAAGCTTATTTAGAATAGGCAGGTCATCCTCTGCTATATCAAGCAACATAACTTCATGATCGTCCTTGATCAGACTCGACGCGATATACCCTATGCCAAGCGGGAAGAAGTTAAGGTTTATATCTCTTGGATATATGAGGCAAACTTGAGCCATGCTCTTTCTCCTGTACCAAAGCAGTGCTTTTTAGGCTCGAACTGCGGAAATTAGCAATGATCCAGAAAATTCGCGCAGTACTGGAATTTTCTCCATGTGGTGCCCGATGCGGCTAATAATTGGTATCAGGGCATCCGGGGTGGATGGGTGTAGCCAATCAAACGGTATGATGCGTACTTCTCTAAATGAAACATCATTTAACAATCGTAGCAGTTTCCATCTGAAGAATGCTGTTTCATCAGGTGAGTCTCCCATGAGTTTTTTCAGCCAGGGAATATTTTTCTGAAGGGCTATTTGAGGGTTGAGCATGTTCGGCTCTGCGAAGCCCAATCTTCCGCCAAGTTTAAGCATGGAATGCATTTTGGTAAGGGCCACTTTGATATCAAGATGATGCAGAATCGATGAGCCAATGATTGCGTCATACGGGCCTTCTACATCGCATTCCTCAAAGGGGTTACATACGAAGCGAACTTGATCTTTAGGGAGGCCTCGTATGCGTGCCAATTTTAACAAATCATCAGAAATATCAACAGCCGTCAGGGAAACACCGTATTGGGCAAATTTCTCTGTAAAAAAACCGGACCCGCACCCAACCTCCAGAGCGCGCTTGCCTGGTTGCAGCCCGGACATTTCGGCAATCATCTTTGCTCTACGTTCTGCACGAACTCTGCCGGCGGGCGAGCCCCATCCCCATATATCCTCAGGTGAAGACATTGCCAGATTACGGCCGTGTGAAATTTCATTCTTTGCGCGAGTTATGGCCTCTTGTGGCATTCAGTTCTCCGTCCGGCTAGATAAACTTGATCTTGTTGGCTGCAACGACCACCATCCTTAAAAGCATCCAGCCGTGCCGCCATCTTTGAATATTCGTAGTGCCGTAGGTGCGCTCCCGATAGCGTATGGGCATATCTACAATTTTCATATTGAGCCTGGCGGCACCAAAGATAAGATCAAAATCACCAAATGGGTCAAACTCACCGAAATAGGATCGGTTGGCTTCTATCAACTTGTAATTTTCTCGAGTTAGTGCTTTTGTCCCACAAAGGGTATCTTTAATGGATTGTCCAATAAGAGCAGAAAAAGTAACGCTGAAAAATTTATTGCCGAGGAGATTGAAGAAGCGCATTGCTCCTGTATCCATCGGATAGACAAGCCTGACTCCATTGACGAAGTCTGCCTTGCCGGAGGTAAGGGTGTCGAGGAAGCGGGGAAGGTCTTCTGGCTGAACCGTCACATCCGCATCCAGGATCATGAGTATGTCACCGGTGGCATTGGCAAAACCAAGTCGAACGGCGTCACCTTTCCCCTTACCGATTTGTCCTAACAGCTTGCAGTCTCGTTCAGGGTTCGCTGCGATACGTTGCGCAATCTCGGTATATGTACCGTCACTCGAATGGCCCTCGACAAAAATAAGCTCGGTTCCACTGCCCATCTCGGGAACACGCCGCAATATATCAGCAATATTCCCTTTTTCATTTCTAGCAGGAATAACAACCGAGACTGTTGGTTTTAATTTTGATGGGGTCGGCTCTGGGCGTGCTATCAGGAAATTGGTCATCGCAAAGAGATTAAATGGCCACATTTTAACCAAAACTTTGTTGCATAAATCTGCCAGGGCAGGGATTGGAAGAGGCAGCAAAACTTCCTGCCAACTTCTCATCACCTCGAAACCGGCTAAATAGAGAAGGTTTGAGAGATCTTCTACTGTGAGCCAATTCTGCGGCAGGGCGGGAGTTGACAGGCCAAAACGTTGCATCCAAGTCAGTGGCAACTCCCATAGATGGCTATAAAAGTTAAGTATGATCTTTGTGCGCGGTGTGCAGACCTTGCGCACCTGGGTTAATGCCGCCAAAACATCTTCAATGTCATTACAAATTTCTGAAAGAATTACGTAATCAAATTCTTCTTTGTCGAGAGCAAAGTTGTGGGCGTCTGCAAGGAAGAAATGATAGGTGGGATTTAGCTTTTGAGCTCGAGAAATCATTTCCTCAGAAAAGTCTATGCCTACTGCGTAATCCGGTTGCAGGGAAGAAAGAAGGTCTCCATGACCACAACCAATCTCCAATATTCTCTGCTTGGGCATTATCAGTTGTTTGTAAATCTCATTCACTCTCTTATGGTAGAAAATGCCATGACTTTGCCAAGAATCTTGAAGTTTGGCTACCCTGTTCCAGTGATCAATTCTTTTTGATCGATATTCGATATTCATAGGTTCCTAATTATGCCTTTCTAAGGCGCTCAATGACCTTGGGGAATATGTGGACACAGTAGTTGCAGGCGATGGCAATTGTTGCAAGATATGTAATGATAATGGGGAAAATATAGTGAGGCTGCGGGTAGGTTAAGAGCCATGGGACAAATCCAATTAAAGGGAGGAAAGGGAGGAAATGTTTGTATAGTGGTGCCTTGTTCCTGGCGGGTTCATTACTATCTTTCTTTTTCAAACGCCCAGTTGCCAATAAAGGGATTGTGCATAGTAGTAGTGTTTGCCAAGCGAAAAGCCCCGAGACCGTCGTCCACTGTATGCTTTTATCCATATAAAGAGCAAGCGGGATATTAATCCTGAGCGCATCAACAATTTTGATAGGGAGATCTCTAAATGTTTTAAGGAGATGAGTTTTCACCAGTTCTGGATTCGCCTTATACAAAGTGTACATGAGATTGTTGTCATTAGCATACGATAACTCGCGGAATTCCCGTCCAAAATGCTTTAGAAAAACTTCATTGAGAACTGAATCTGGAGTTTCACCGAATGCATAGGGATATTTGGAGAAATATCCCATTTCGTGCATCGTGGCTCTCAAGAACCAAACTATGCCAAGATTGCCGTGATATAAACTCTTTTCCCTGTAGTCTGATAGAGAACCCCCATGTAAATAAATGATTGAAACAAATAACAACAGTGGGGCGCAGGCCCCGACAATAAATTTCCGATTAAAGATTAGTCTGAAATTAGTAACAAGAATAATTAAGAGCAGGAGCATCCCCATAAAAAGGATTTCTCCTCTTACTAATGATCCAAGAATCATGAGACCCCAACCTACGCCTAAGTAGTGTGGAAAATTGATTATCAACAAGAAACAACTGCAGAGCCAGAACAATTCAAGCACTGGCAGATTCTGAGAGCAGCAAAATACTAAGTTAAATTGAAGGAAGATTGACAGTATGAAAGCAGCCCATTGATAAGTATATCGAGATATAAATAGGAAGAATGATATGGTCGCGCCAAATTGCAGTATGAATCGAAATATTTTAAAGCCAAGGTGTTCGCCAAAAAAAGCTAAAAATGGATGTAGCATATCAATGTAAATTGGGCTCCACATGGGATGCGATTGACTAAATGGCCAGAGAGCAAGTTTAACATACATCGGTTCATCGCACCCATACTGTGCATCGAGGTATAATTTTCGTGCATAGAAGACAAGGATCATGTTTAATGCTAGAAGAGTGATATATGTGATGCGTTTCTTATCGAACATTGATAGTTCCAAGTGTGAGAATGACTCGCGAAAGAACCGATTTATGTAATTTCTGAAAATATTCATATGCAAACGTTCATATCCTTCCTTTTGATCTGAATTTTATTGATCATTTGATGAGGCCATTTAGATGATTCGTAGTAATATGTGGCGCAGCATTAGGCATCCAGTGAACCTTGAATACCCTAAAATTCAGCATCCGGGGATCGTTTGGCACAGGAATGCCAGCAGATTCTACGATTAATCTAACTCGTTTTGTTCTTCCTGTTGATGGTACCCGAACGGCAATGTCCTGCCGCGTATGGATAAGAAAATTTTTGAGAGCAGTGTTATCATCATCAACAATTTTGAGACGCATAGGTTGAGAACCTATAGATGGACCTGGTTCTATATCTAAAAGCAATTCCCCTGATGATTGAGGTAGATGTACGAAGATTTCGCTATCGTTGGATGCCCACCGGAAAAAATCATTTCCGACTTGCTCCGGGGGAAACCATCCCGCTCCAAGTATGAGTTGTCCAGGAGAAAGAACTTCGCCATCGTTATTTGATTCGTGGAACTTCTTTGCACCGACAATATCAGGTAGGTCGGAGGTCATCGTCTTAAGGGTTATAGGATCATACTTATCTTTAGAAAGAGCAAGGCGAAATACTCTATAAGTTAAATTTCTTGACTCAACTGCAGAGACAATATGTCCCTCGGTATCGCTTGAAAAAACATACGGCCCCGCTCGGCCAGAAAGGTCAAGCCAATGACAACCGTACTGGCCGACAAGAAAACTTTCTGCCGAAGTCATTGCACCTTTCCAAGTTATTTTCACAGGCTGATAATCAACACTGGGGCCTGATGCAGCGCAAAAAACCAAATGCTTTGCCTCATCGCTTGGACGAATAACGTCCACCAGAAAATTACCTTTAGGACTGCCAGTCATCCATCTGAATGTCTGTCCAGCCTGAGGAGTGCCATCCTGTGCACTCTCGGGCTCCCAATAAGATGCCAAATTCAATAAGTCGTGTTTAGGTGCTGTATAAAGCTTCAAGATGCCGGATTTCCATATAGGATCTGAAACTGAATTGACAATAACGTCGTCTCTCCCCTCAATTTTTAATAAATATCTGGATAGAGATTTATCTGTTTGAATTTCAGATCCAGCGGCTAAAACTGTTTGGCGTAATACATCCTTATGATCCAAATTCGGCACATCAATATAGGTTTGTGAAAGCATTTCTTTGGGAATGTCCAGAATGTGCTTATACAGAGAATAATTCTTGTTGTAGGGTTTTGCCGACAGTGCAAAAAGACTTGCAGCATTATTAACCAGATTGACAGCCAGAAACACAACAAAGATACCAATGGAAGCATTACGAATCAAAGGTGATGCAACTTTAACCAATACTTCGTGCATTCCGGCCATCAAGGCGATCATCACCATGAACGCATTGATATAAAGAAATTTGTAGAAATAGTAACTATCCGCCACAACGAATCTCATCAGTACGAAGAAGGCCAACCAAAGTCCGAGCCAGATCACCATGAAGGTATTGCCTAGCCTCACAATCCGATAAAACCCGTAGGCTGCGATTAAACTTATTGATGTAGCCAGAACCACGGATAACGATTTGAGCCAGAAAATTGGGTTCAGCCACCCCAGCATGGATGATAAATTGGTAAGATTGGAAGGCCAGATACCCCAGAACTGGAGGAATCCAACATGGTTGAATATCGTAGCCCAGCTTCTGAACATAAATCCAGCTCGACCTCTAATCGGTTCAAAAATCCACCAAGCCACAATTAATCCTACGCAGCCCATCACTGAAATGATCCACGGGAAATAATCTCGAATAAAATTAAATAGGCGTCCACGAAGGCCTACTGCGGTGGTTTTATGAATATAGCGGTAACCCCAATAAAGCATCAACGGCGCTATCAGGAAAAGCAGTGGGTAAGGGTAACAGAGCGACATAAATGCCAGCCATAACAAAGGCAGCACCAGCCAGATTCCGGGACGCCACTCTTCGTCGATCCATCGCAGACAAAAATAGATGAAAAACGGAGCAATTGCGTTATACATCAGCGAACCTACGTGGCCATTGGAGAATGTCATCAGATAAAAATGTCCGAGAGTAGCCAGAAGGGAAGCGCTTAATGCAATGCCCTTTGTTTGCTTGAATATTTCCCGCGACAGCAGGTAAACTCCTAACCCCATAAGCTGCAAGTTGAATAAGGCCTGTAATAGTAGCGCATCCATACCGAAAGGCAATCCTAACGATTTTGACCAAAAGGCAAGGGAGCTATATTGAAGGCGTCCATATTCATTAAGAAAATCTTGTAGTAGTAGTAGTTCATGTTCATTATACTTTCTATACTTCCCGCCAGTGTTTTCCACCAACTTTTTATAGTTACGACTCTTTAATTGACGTGTCAGTTCGTCACTGGCCGTAATTTTGTTAATCCGGACAAGGGCATTTGAGTCTTCGGCAGTAAAAACACTTCTGCCATTCAACCCGTCTATTGCGTCCGCGTTGCCAGAATGCCAGTAATTTCCAAAACCGGCAGTGACATAAGGCGAAGCCACCACGACGAACACTACAACCAATAGAACGAAATATGACTTGAATGAGTGCCCAATAGTGAAAATGGCTGCTCTTAGGTTACCTCGCACAATACATTGAATCAAATAAAGCAATCCGAATATGGTTGAAATAACAAACACGGCAATAGTAGCCGACCGTGTGCTATCACTAAGGAGAAAAGCAACTAAAAAAACAATCTGACTTAGCGCATATCCGCTGACGATGATTAACCCACTAAATTTCTTTGATTGATCTTTAGAAACAATGCCTACTATCCCAACACCTAAAAACCAGCAGATTAGCCAAACCATTACCAAATAGAAGATTATTTGCATTTGTTTAAGCTCTCCCGAATTCGCCACCCCAGGTCGGTGATGATATGCTTCCGAAGATAAGGTTTTAGTGCCTTGCTGACCTCTGATTGCGAGGGAACCCACCCCAATTCCCGCTGTCGGATACGATCCATTTCCTGTTGGCCTATATCTGAAAGCTCAACCGATGTTTTCTGAAAAGCATGGACACGAAACCCAGCCAGGAAGCGTTCCAAACGAGAAAAATGCGCGCCGGCATTACGGAAACGCACGAGCAAATCCCAATCCATCGCAAAACGGAAAGATTCGTCAATCTGGCCGCCGACCCTGTCCCAGATGCTCCGGCGCCAGAATAATGTTTCCTGTGGAATGTAGTCTGCCCAGGAGAGCACCCCATCATCATGGGCAGGGAGCATCCAGCATCCGATCTGCTGGTCTTTTTCATCAATCACGATGCGGTGGCTGTAGACCACATCGACTTCGGGATGTTGGTTGAAATAAGCGGCAACATAAGACAAGGCTCCGGGGAACAGAATATCATCCGAATTGAGATAGGCCATGATCTCGCCTGTGGTCCGGGCAAAACCGAGATTAATGGCTTGAGACTGGCCCTCGTCCGGGCGCGCCTCCCAGCCCGTCAACTTATCTGCATAGCGAAGAAGAATCTCCCTGGTACCATCTTCGGAACCACCATCCTGCACTATATATTCCAGATTAGGGTAGCCCTGCTCGATTACGGTAAGTATGGTTCTTTCGAGATAAAGTGCTTGGTTGTAAGAAGGTGTCACAATGGATATTTTCGGCATCCGACTCGTATTCAAGGAAGTCGCATATCGCTCGGGAAGGGTCAGCGGGTGCGGTGAATGTTGCCGCAAAATCCCAAGACGCGGCGTGATCATCCATACCACAGGCCTTGTAATCCTCGCCAAAACCGAGAGCAGTAACGATCGCACTTTGAACAACACCTTGCCTAAGATATTCGTTCGGTCGAGAAATCTAACTCGATCGTCTAATTGGAAAATTAGGCTCTCACGTTCTTCACAGATTTTTTTCAGTGACAGAATTTCTTCGTCTTTAACATTACAATCGGCTTTCAGTGACAGTATTTCTTCGTCTTTAACATTACAATCAGCTTTCAGCGACCGAATTTCTTCTTCCTTTTCCTCATCCCGACGATGCGCAGCATTCAGACGACGAT
>Ga0247840_10001741_pt1 | contig 41346 bp, 37 predicted proteins | sample LaCruzMarch2015__FD_192404 | JGI IMG/M metagenome (GOLD analysis project Ga0247840, IMG submission 192404) | Freshwater microbial communities from meromictic Lake La Cruz, Castile-La Mancha, Spain - LaCruzMarch2015_17m | ecosystem: Environmental > Aquatic > Freshwater > Lake | place: Spain... | reverse complement strand
CCTTTACGAAGAAAGGGGGGTGAGGGGGGATTTTGAAGTTTCTTAGAAGTGGCCACCCCGGACATTCCGGGGCACACGAAGCATGAAAAGTGCATTATATCGCACCATTTGTCTTTTTTCTTTCTAGTGCTTAATTGCATTAATAGCCGATATTTTGTAGTATCCTGGGCAACACGAGGAGGCTCCCTTGCCCAAGAAAGCACCAGTTCCCAAATGTTCCGAAGAAGACAGAAAAATTTTAGAAGCATGGGTTCGTGGACGAACCACGGAAATACGCCTTGCAGAGCGCGCAAGAATCATCATGCTCTGCCTACAAGGGAACTCCGTCAAGGACATAGCGAAGACCTTAGATATTCGGCCCAACACTGTAATACTTTGGCGACAACGTTTTGATAATAAGGGGATATCTGGTCTCTCAGACCTTCAGCGATCTGGAAAACCGTGCATCTATGGTGATGCCTTTCGTCATCGCGTGTTGACCACACTGGAAGAAACACCCCCCTCTGGTCAATCGCGATGGGATGGGCCCGCCGTGGCACGACACCTTGGAACATCTGTTGATGCTGTTTGGCGTGTCTTGCGTAAGGAAGGGATCTGTTTAAGTCGCCAGCGGAGCTGGTGTGTGAGCACGGATCCCGAATTTACCACGAAAGCAGCTGATATCATCGGTCTCTACCTGAATCCCCCAGAGAAAGCACTGGTGCTATCGGTGGACGAAAAACCGAGCATTCAGGCCTTGGAGCGTGCCACGGGTTATGTTGAAACCGATAACGGAAAGATCGTTCGGGGGATCAAAAGCACCTACAAGAGACATGGGACTCTCAATCTGTTTGCCGCACTGGAAGTGATGACTGGTGCGGTTCACACCCAAACGACGACACTAAAACGCCGTGTTGAATTTTTGGAGTTCATGGATCAAGTCATGCTGGAGATGCCGAAGAATCGAGAGATTCATGTGATCTTGGACAACTACTGTATTCACAAAAAGAATGATGCTTGGTTATCCGAACACCCGAACGTCTTTTTCCATTTCACGCCAACGTCCGCCAGCTGGCTGAATCAGGTGGAGGTGTGGTTCGGTATCTTATCTCGAAAAGCTCTTCGGGGTGGGAATTTTAAGTCCACCGATGATCTGCGACGGGCCATAGAGGCTTTTGTCGCCACCTATGGCCCTACAGCCAAACCTTTTCGTTGGCGCAAAAGAGAAGTGAAGGGGGCTCAACTTAGAAATACAATCGTTAACTTATACAATTAAGCACTAGTGCGAGGAAAATCAAACCGTTTTCCGTTTTAAAAATGGGACACACAATACGATCTGTTTTTTCAGATGAACAACACAAGGGGTTCCACCTCTTGAACCCGGGGATTCACTTCGTCCTTCACCCCCGGCCCTTTTCCAAAGGAGGGACGGTCGTTCTCAGGTTTTTTTCATTGGGGGCGACAGAATCTCTGATGCGGAATCCAAAAGATTTCTTTCTTCGACGAAAAATTCACGAACTGCCTATGAATGACGAACCTTAAGTGATTGGCGTTGGTGTTTGCTGTTCCTTTGTCCCCCACGGGAAACCCTAAAGCCCCAAGAAAAAACGATGCTCCTAGGCCATCAACATCCGCCATTTTTTCTTGATTTTGGTTTATTTTAGATATAGAATGGGTATCATGGATGCTCAAAATACAACTAAATTAAACAAACTCCTCAAAGCATGGCCCCATGGGGTGGTCGCTGTTCATTCGTGGTTACGCGGGCAGGGGATCTCCCGAGACCTTGTAAAATCCTACGTGCGATGGTCGTGGTTGAATCGGGTTGGTGTGGGTGGCTATTCCCGTGCCGATTCTTCCGTCCGTTGGTGGGGAGGGCTTTACAGCGTTCAGCAGCACCTTCACCTTCCCATTCATGTGGGGGGGCTTACGGCCATGCAAACGCTGGGGCACGCTCATTATCTTCCCATGAAGAAGGAAATCGTTCATCTTTTCGGGCCACGGAATGTAAATCTACCATCTTGGTTTAAAAATCACGACTGGGGAATCACTCTTCATCACCACTCAACGAGCGTTTTTCCCTTGGGTGATCCTGTGCTTTTGGTGGAAAAAAAACAAGAAGATTTTTCGGTCATGGTTTCATCGCTGGAGCTGGCGATGTTGGAATACTTGTTCCTTGCCCATGGGGAGGGATACGAGGAGGCACGATCCCTCATGGAGGGGTTGGTTTCTTTGAGGCCTGCGATCGTACAGCACCTGCTGGAAAAATGCCGATCGGTCAAATCAAAACGGCTCTTCCTCGCTCTGGCTGACCGATGTCAACACGATTGGATGAAGGCACTGGATTTTTCTAAGATTACGCTGGGGCACGGGAAACGGGTTTTTTATCAAGGCGGATCTTTGCACCCCAGATTTCAAATCACTCTTCCAACGGAGACGGAGAGTGGACGTGGTTGATTTTCGCTATCAGGCCCAAGTTGATTTGTTGCTCTGTGTGCTTCCTCATGTTTTCCAGGAGGAAGAGTTTGCTCTTAAAGGTGGGACGGCCATTAATCTTTTCCATCGGGCACTTCCTCGGTTGTCCGTGGATATAGATTTAACTTACCTTCGCTTGGATCCCCGAGAAACAGCTCTTCAGACGATAGAAGAAAATCTTGAGAATTTGGCGGAACGACTCAAACGGTTTGTTCCGCGGGTTAAGCGGGTGGTCAAACGGCAACCCTCGGGAAAAACAGTTGGGTTAATTGTTGAAGGCGTTGACTCTTTGGTTAAGATTGAACCCAACCGTGTCATACGGGGGACCGTTTTTCCTTGCGAAGTAAAAGAACTTCACCCGGGGGGCGTCCGTTTTTTGGGCGATGATGTTTACGTTAAAGTGAAAAGCCTCGCCTACGCGGATTTGTTTGGCGGAAAGATTTGTGCGGCACTGGATCGCCAACATCCGCGAGACCTTTATGACGTTTGTCTGCTCCTGCGAGAGGAAGGTTTCACACGCGATGTCCGGAAAGCCTTCATCGTTTATTTGATCAGCCACGATCGTCCCCTGCACGAGTTGCTTGATCCTCGGGCTAAGGATATTCGCGAAATTTACGAGAGAGAATTGGTGGGGATGGTTCGGGAGTCCGTTCCTCTTGACGATTTAAAAAAAACGCTTTCACGTCTCGTTCAGATTATCCACCGGGATCTCACAAGCGATGAACGAATTTTTCTTATTTCCTTCAAGGAAGGGCAACCACGCTGGGACTTGTTGGGAATCTCCGGCGTGGATAAACTTCCCGCACCGGCTTGGAAGCTGGAAAATATAAAAAAAATGAACACCCAAAAGCATAAAGACGCTGTACGCAATCTTAAAAACCTATTGGAAAAATGAACGCACTCCATGCACGAGTTTTTGAATTGATGGGGGGAACAACAAAGCAATCAAATCACTTCCGTTACCTGTTTTTGTTTTTCGGTATGACGACCCCCCAACGAGGCCCCGCGCGGGTTTTTGTCCTTCCCGAGCTGTTGCACTTTTTTTGACATTAGTCAAAAAAAGTATTGACTAAATTTGACCAAGGGTTAAAATAGTCTGTATGGCTTCCTTCCAGCGGTATTTGTTTTCGGACATCACGCACGATATTGAGAAGAAAATGGTTTTCGTGGGGGGGCCCCGGCAGGTGGGGAAAACCACCTTGGGAAAATCCCTTTTGCCCGATCCCTGGGGCTACATTAATTGGGACGTTGGCCCGCACCGGGATATGGTGTTGCGTCGGCGTTTGCCTCCGGTTCCTTTCCTTTTTTTTGACGAAATCCACAAATACCGAGGCTGGCGAAATTACCTGAAGGGGTTGTATGACGCCCGAGACGAGGCTCAACGGATTTTGTTGATGGGAAGTGCTCGGTTGGACTTTTATCGGTTTGGGGGGGATTCCCTTCAGGGACGGTACCATTACTACCGGATGCACCCCCTTTCTTTGGCGGAATTGGGCGGATCGTCTAAGGACGATCTTTTAAGCCTTCTCACCTTGGGCGGGTTTCCCGAACCTTTTTTTTCGGGATCCGAAAAAGAGGCCCAGCGGTGGTCTGTGGAATATCGTCAGCGTTTGATTCGTGAAGACGTGACTGGGTTGGAACAAATTCACGACTTGGCCCAAATGGAGCTTTTGGCCCTTCGTCTTCCGGAGTTGGTCGGGGCTCCTCTGTCTGTTAATGCCGTGCGGGAAGACATCCAAACCAGCCATAAAACGGTGTCCCGCTGGTTGCGTATTTTTGAACAACTTTACGTCATTTTTCGGATTCCGCCGTTTGGCCCCCCGCGGGTGCGGGCGGTGAAAAAAGAGCAAAAGCATTACCATTTGGATTGGACGGTGGTGCCGTCTCTTCCCTTGCGGTTTGAGAACCTTGTGGCGTGCCACCTCAAAAAATGGGTGGACCATGAGTTGGATTCGTCGGGACGGGATTTGGAATTGCGGTATTTTCGGGACGTGCATGGGCATGAAGTGGATTTTGTCGTCTTGGAAAAACGCCAGCCCATTCGATTGATTGAGTGCAAGTGGGGGGACGCGGACATTAACCCGTCTCTGAAAGACCTCTTTCGCCGTTACCCCAAGGCCGAGGCTTGGCAAATTTCCGCCACGGGAACCCAAGACTATCGCACCCCCGAAGGCCTTCGTGTGTCCCCGGCTCGGTTGTTTTTAAAAGGATTGGTGTAGAATCCGTGGGGCGTAAAAATCGGAGATGCCCAGACTTATACAACGGCGGCTGGAAGTCCTCCAAACCCGATCCCTATGGGGGCATTTTCTTTTTATTGACGACGTGACGTCGAATTTCCTATAACGTGGGGACAACGGAGCTCGAGGGGGTTAAAGAGCGTATGGAACAGGGTGGCGAAAGAGGAACCCGAGAGGTGATGGACATTCTTGAACTTTCCGATTATTTGGGTATTGGGAAGTCGAAGATTTACGCCCTCATCCGGTCACGAAAAATTCCGGCGTCGCGCATTGGGAGTCAATACCGCTTTTCTAAAAGCGTGATAGACGCTTGGCTTCGTGAGAGTTTAATCACCCAACCCCCGGAACCCCAAGGCCGTTTGTTTGAGCCTCGCTGATTCCGATTCGACGGGGAGGGGCTTGATTTTTTTTTCGTAAATGCTAGAGTGTTCGACGATGTTTATTTCAGGGGGAGGTGAAACACAATGAAAGAGAAAGTGGCGAAAGCCGGTGTGAAACGAGAAGATGGGTATCTGTATTTCATTGACAAACAGGGCGATGTGTCTCGGGCGAAGATGGCTCGGGGTGGCAAGAAAGGCGGTAAGCCCGCAAAAGTAGCGAAAGTGGGTGTTGAAAAAGAAAAGGGATACCTGTATTTCCTGGACAAACAGGGGGATGTGTCCCGGTCCGAAATGGTTCGACGCGGCAAGAAAAAGAAATAAAGCTCGGCGAGGGGTTCCCTCGCCCGTCCGGATCTTTTTTGGGGATCCCTTTCCGCTGTTTTAAATTCCTGCCCTTTTTCGAAAGATGACCTTCGGAGAAGGGCAGGACTCTTTATCCCGTTATTAATTTCCGCGAGTGACGCGGTAACCCCATTCGGTCAGAAGGATCCCCAACCGCCCCCTCTGATCCCCTTGTATTTCCAGGGTCCCTCCTCGCGAGGTTCCTCCGGCCCCCAATTTTTTTTTGAGAAGAACCAGCAATTCGTCTCGCCTTTTAGGGTTCTCACGCAGACCTTCCAACACCGTGACCGATTTACCCCCTCGCCCGCTTCGTTCAAAACGCACAACAACAGGTTCTGTTTGAACCATTAAAATCTCCTTTTCGGAGATTTTCTAAAATTGGTTTTCGGTTGGCAATAGCGAAGGCGGACTTTTCTGGGAACCCAAGGCGTCGCTGGATTTCCTACAATAGGTCAAATGTTTTTTAGGGAGACACGCAATGAGTGGTTTTTGGTTGGCGATGATGTCCGCGATGATTTGGGGGCTTTCGGCGTTTATCGAGAAATGGGGGTTGAAAAACGCCGATCCGTTGGGGGGGGTGTTCGCTCGGACAGTGGGAATTGTGACGGGGTGTTTGATCTTTTCTTTGGTTGTGCCCCAAGCCCCGCAACGGTTTTTCGCCATGGACGGCCGTTCCAAACTGGCTTTGATGCTGGGGGGGTGCTTGGCCAGTGTGGTCGCTCAATTGTTTTTTTATCGAGCCCTCAAATTCGGGGACATTGGACGGGTTTCGGCCATCGGAGGCTCGTGGCCTGTGTTTGCCTTTGTCTTAAGCGTTTTGTTTTACCATGAACCGCTCACCACTCAAAAGGTTTTGGGCCTTGTGTTGGTGATGGCGGGAGCGGCTTTTTTGAAGTAATCGAAGCAACAAGGGAGGTGTTATGGCACAAGAATTCTCATTTGATGTGGTGAGTGAGGTGGATCTTCAGGCGTTGGACAACGCGGTGAACACCGCCATGAAAGAAATAGGAACGCGTTACGATTTTAAGGGCAGTGTGAGTCGCGTCGAACTGGATAAAAAAGAATCTCTTCTGAAGTTATACTCGGACAATGAAGCTAAATTGAAAAGCGTGGTGGATATTCTTCAGGGGAGATTGGTGAAGCACGGGATCCCTTTGAAAGCCTTGGACTATAAAAAAATCGAACCGGCTGAGGGCGGTACGGTTCGGCAAACAGCCACGGTTGTTCAGGGCATTGCTTCGGACAAGGCCAAACAAATGGTTCGGGCGATTAAAGACGCTAAATTGAAGGTGAGCCCTTCTATTCAGGAAGATCAACTTCGCGTGACTGGGCGTTCTAAAGACGATTTGCAGGCGGCCATGGCTCTGTTGCGTGGGGGGGATTTTGGCCTTCCCATCCAATTTTCTAATTTCAGGTAATCGTTTGCGTCGGGTTTTTTGGATCGGGGGAGGTCTTGGGGCGGTGGCCTTGAGTGTGGGGCTTTTTCTCTGGCTGAACAAGTCGTTCGTTCTACCGGATCGTCCTTTAGATCCTCCCCCGGAACGAGGAGGCCCTTCCTCTTTTCGGGATGTTGTGGAATTATCTCCCACCGTTGTACCCCCGTCTTTTCATTCAGAAAATCCTCTTTTGCTTTTTAAAACCGATCACCCCGAGGTTGACTTGGTCGGTGTTTCTGACCGTCTTGGCTTTGTTCGGGTGACTTTGGCCGAAGGCCACGGGTGGACCCGCCGACGGGCGTGGATTTCTGAAGATCAAGGTGTTTGGACGTGGACGGGGCGTTTACCTCGAAGCGGGCGTTTGGTGTTCCAGACTGGAATCCTTTCCAAAGGGGCCGGCGTTTCTTTTTCGGTGGGTTTGGAGGATCACCACTCGGGGGAAATTCACCCTCTTCACGCCCATCGCGCTTATTCTTTGCGGCATCGAGTGTCTCGGTGGGTGGTTTTTCTTCCTAAAATCCTCAGAACTCGTTTGGATCGTGCGGCTCATCAAGACGAACGGTGGCGAAACGTTGATTTGGATCTGTCTCGTTGGGGTTCCAAACTTGTGACTTTGCGATTTAAATCTCAAGTAAACGGTCGTTCCAACGAGGACCGAGCTTTGGCTCTGTGGGGGGTTCCGGTTGTCGTGTTCCCACAGACCGAGGCATCCTTATCAGCGGGGGTGGTGGTGGCCGTGATGGAACGCTGTCGTGTGGATTCCAGTGAAAAAGATTTCCCTGAATGGGAAACTTTAAAAAACAACGGTTTGTTTTTTAAGCGTTTTTACACCACGTCTGTTCCGGCCTCTCGAGCCTTTGGTGAATTTTTATTGGGGGCGGGGCCCCCTTCGCCTCAAAAACCAGCTCTGACATGGGTGTCCTCTCTTTCAGCGGAAGGCTGGCCCACCGCGGTGGTGGGTGCGTTCGATCCTCCAACGGTTTCGCTCTTGGAAAAGGCTGGGTTCAATGAAATACGTTTTTTCCCGTATGATGGATACGATTCCTCACGGGCCTTGGCGGAATCTCGGGAGATGGGATGGGGGGTGGGTGTTCGCCTCGTGTATTTTCGAGATCTTCCGCGTCATCGTTTTCCCCCGCTTCGTTGCTTCTTTTCCTCTTTTTCGTGGGGGGGCCGTTCGTTGGTTTTTTGGCGTTCTCGAGCGGTTAATGTTTTTATCAAGGGCCAAGTGACCCAGTTGGTCAATTCGTTTCGTGGCCCTTTTTCCCCGCCACTGGTGGTGGTTTCTTTAGGGGGGGGAGGGGAAGGGAAGGTCCCCGTTCGCTGGACGAACGGACGACGTTCGTGGGCCTACGCCTTCTCCTCGGGTTGGGGGTTGCGGGAGAGTGAAATTCGGTCTGTTTTGATGGTTTGGCCTTCGGTGTGGAACGACGCTCGCCCATGGTCCGCCGTTGGAAAATTGTCGGACGTGGGGCCCCTCTTGTTTTCTCTTTTAGAACCACCAAGGAAGAACTTTTTATCTAAGGGTAAGGGCCCTCCTCTTTTAAAGAAAAGAGAAGTCTCAGAAGCGATCCTTATTCGGGGAGAACACGCCACGGCGTTGGTTATGGATGGGCATTTGAAATACATTCGACACTCGATCAACAGAACCATTCCTGTGCGACGCTTTTTGTTTTTTAGGTGGTTTGTTCAAACGGATTTTGAACCCGAAGAATTGTTCGATCTTTGGACCGATCCGTTAGAAATGAATAATTTGGTTCGCCGTCGGCGGACGTTGTTGGCTCGGTGTCGACAACGAATGGATCTGGAGGTCCGGTGACGACCGTTTTAAGAAACACGCGCGTTTGGGCTCGTTTGTTCCGTCGCTGGATCTTGGTGAGCGGGCGAGACGCTCTCGAGACCACCCGAGGAAATTTGCTCTCTGTTGAGGCTCGGGCCGGAGCCGCTGTTTTTGTTGTTTTATTTTTCTTGGGGTGTTGGCAAGCAGGGTCTTGGGTCGTTCGCGGTCCGATGTTGGGAGGAGAAACTCTGGCCGGTGCGATGTCTTGGTGTTGGATGGAGCGGTGGGGATGGGGGGCCCTACGTTTTTTGCTCCACGCGGGCGTAGGAATCCTGCAAGGGGTTTTGGTTCGAAACGCTTGGCGGGGGGTGGGGCGTGTCTGGCCGAACGTTCACCCAGATCGCTATCGGCGATGGATTCTTGCGGGGACGACTGGGGGAGCTGTTTTCTTATTGCATGGGTTGATCCTCCTGCGAAGTCTCGGTCGAACCCCGGCGATTTTTCAAGAAACATTTTTAAATCGTGGAGAGTGGGTTTTTGCTTTTTGGCGGTTGGCCATGGGTTCGCGACTACAAATTGGGTGGGTGACCCTTGGTTTTATTGTTTTATTGGTGGTTCCAGCCACCTTCGAAATGGCGAAACGTTGTACCGATTGGTTTATGAAGTTCACCCGGCCTAAACGAATGGCCCTTGTTGTTTTAGGAGGAACGGTCTTCTTCTTTGGCCTGGGTCTTGAGGGTGTTCGTCGAACCCAACAAGAAAAAAACGTGGGTCCCAATATTTTGTTTGTGTCGGTGGATGGTTTAAGGTCTGATTATTATTTAAATCCAAGACTCTCCCCTCGTTTGTCTTCGTGGGCCCGACAGGGAAAGACGTGGTCTCGTTGTGTTCCCGTGTCCACGGGGCTAACGCCGACTCTGGCCTGTGCACTGACGGGGCTTAGACCTTTGGTCAGCAACGTTCGAAACGATTTTCCAGCGGAAGAAGATTTACGGTCTGTGGTGGAGACTCTTCCGGGAATTCTTCGACAGAAAGGATTTCACACGGAGGTTTTGGCCGACGGACCCAACGGGTATTTCTCCCGTGAAAAAAAATATTTTGATGGGGCTCGAGTGGCGGGGGTGTCTCTCCCTGTCTGTTTGGCACGACGCGAAATGGAACGTTCCCCTCATTTGCTCCCCTACGTTTCAGGTTTTTGGGGTCGTCGTTTGTTGTCGGTGTTGAGGGGGTCTCCTTTTTTAACGGACCCGGATCTCCTTGTTCGCGAGGCCAAATCCCGGTTGAAATCTTTTCGTCACACAAAAAGATTTTTTCTCTGGGTTCATTTTTCCGCTTTGGCAGAACCCGTGTTGGTGTCGTCCCCCCAAAAAGGTTTTACCCCCCCTTTGTGGGAATTCCATCAGTCTCCTCAGGACGATTTGTCTCGTGTGGACTGGTCGGATCGAGTCGCTCGTTATCAAATTCAGTGGAAAGCTTTGGACAAGGCACTGGGCGATTTGTTTCATTCCCTCAGATCTCTTGGGTTGGCGGACACCACCACCGTGGTCCTTTGGTCCCCGCGGGCGACCCCTCTGTCTTTTACGGAAAACAGGGTGTTGTCTCAGCTGGAGGGTGGACCTCTCTTTATGGCACCCCTCACGGTTTTTGACCCCCGACGCTCCTCCCCCTCTTTAGACGAAAAAGCCATTCCTTCCGTGGATGTGCCGGTTGTATTGCTGGACCAAGCCGGGGGGAGCGTGCCGGAGAGGTGGGAAGGGGAGGTCCATCGGGACGGACGTCCTGTGTTGGTCTCGGTGGAAAAAAGTCTTTCCTCCTTGGACCACTTCATTGAACCGTTGCCCCCACACCCTCCTCTGCTTTCCTTATTGATTGAAGATCGAGACGCCCCTGGTCATTGGCGGTTGGACCCCCGCTGGGAAGACCCCGTTCGCCTGAACACGGCCCGAATGATTCAGATCGGGGACGAACGGATGATTCTCCGTCCCGGGCGGGGGGGGGGATCGTTCTTTCATTATCAATACACGGGAGACGTTCTCTCGACCCCATTGAAAAGGTCTCAAGAGAAACGAACGTTGGACATGGAAGAATTGTTTTTTCGTGATCAAGCCCGTGAACCTGGGTGGCACCCGGAAAACGCCCGTTGGGTGCCGGACGCTTTTTTGAAATAAATTCACTGGAGAAGGCGGGCGGCGTTGGAGGCGGGCGTGGGGCGACCCAGTAGGTAGCCTTGGGCTTCTTCGCACCCTTGGGACCTGAGATAGCCGAACTGTTCTTCGGTTTCCACCCCTTCGGCCACCACCGATAGGCCGAGGTTGTGCCCGATGCCGATGATGGCGTTGGTCAAGGCGGTGTTGTCTTTCATTTTGGGCACCCCGCTGACAAAGGCGCGGTCAATTTTTAGTGCGTTGATGGGGAACAGACGTAAACAACTTAAAGACGAATACCCCACCCCGAAATCGTCCATGGAAATGCGAACCCCCATTTCCTGAAGGCTTCGCAAGAGTTTGACCGATTGCTCCACGTCTTGCATGGCCGCTCCCTCGGTGATTTCAATTTCTAAGGAAAATCCCGATTCTTTAAAAGTCGTTAGAGCCGATCCGATGGCGATCAACAAGCCTTGTTGTTGGAATTGACGGGGGGAAAAATTCACGGCGACGGAGATGGATTTTAACCCCTCATTTTTCCATTTTTGTGTTTGGGTGGCCACGTTTTTTAAGACCCACTCCCCGATGGGAAGAATCAGTCCGTTCTCTTCGGCGAGAGGGATAAAATCCAAAGGAGACACCATCCCTTTTTGCGGGTGGTTCCAGCGGATCAGGGATTCAAAACGAATGAGTCTTCTGTCGGTCATGGAGACGATGGGTTGGTAATACATTTCGAATTCCCCGTTTTCCGCCGCTCGGCGGAGATCCGTTTCTATTTTTAATTTACTGATTAAGCGAGCAAAGGTTTCCCGATCGAAAACTTCCACACGGTTTTTTCCAGCCCTTTTGGCCCGTTGCATGGCGCTCTCGGCTTCGTTCAAAAGCGTTTCGGCCCGAGTTCCTTCTCGTGTGTGAATAGTGACCCCCATGCTCGCGGTGACGGTGACTTCTTCAGGGCCCACGTCCAATGGGGTGGAGATCAATTCGCCCATTCGTTCGGCAAAAACAACAGCCGCCCGATCGTCAGGAATTCCATCCAAAAGAACGGCGTATTCGTCGTCTCCAAGACGGGCCACGGTGTCCCCCACGCGGGCAAAAGATTTTAACCGCCCGGCCAACCCTTTTAATAGGCGGTCCGCGGCGTCGTGACCGAGACGTTCGTTGATGGCACTGAAACGGTCCAAATCCACATAAATCACGGCGAAAATGTTCGCGGGGTGACGGGTCAATCGGTCCAGTAAGTGACTGAGGCGGTCTAAGAACAACGATCGATTGGCGAGCCCGGTCAGTCGGTCGTGAAACGCTTCATGACGCAGTCGTTCTTCGGCTTGTTTGCGGGGCGTGATGTCGGTTTGCGATCCCACGATTCTCAGGGGGGTTCCATCGTCTCCTCGAACCACCACCGCTCGAGTGAGCATCCACCGATGCTCTTCGTCCCGATGCCGAACGCGGTGTTCGACTTCAAGATCGTTCTTTCCGTGAAATCGCAGAGAATCCAAAGCTTGCTGAATGGCGGGGCGGTCGTCTTGGTGGACACGGTCAAGCCACACGTCCGTGGTGTTGCCCAGTTCTTTGTCTTCGTAGCCTAACAGCATTTTCCAGCGCACGGAAAACGTGATGCGATTTTCCACTAAATCCCAGTCCCATAAACCATCGTTGGCCGCTTGGGTGGCCAGTGTGTAGCGTTCTTCCGATGCTTGCAAGGCGGATTGAGCGATTTTCCGTTTGGTGATGTTGCGAATCATCGCAACGGTTTGACCGTCGTCTAAGGAATACAGGTGTGCTTCGTGGAAGAGAAGGGCCCCTTGATGGCTGGTTGTAAATTCCAAGGGGGTGTCTGTTTTGGATTCAAAGACTTTTTGAAAACGCTCTCCGATCGTTGGGTTTAAAAAAGAACCCAGCGGTTTTTTAAGCCAAAATCCCGAGGGGTGACCGGTGTTGTTCGGCCCATCCCCGTGAGATTCCACCACGATCCCATCGCGATTGATCACGAGAAGAAAATCTGGAAAAAGACGGAGGATCTCTCGAAGGTGGTTTTCTTTTCGGTCGGTTTCTCGAGTGCTCAATTCTAAGGAACGTTTCAATAAACGGTGATCCGTTTCTCTTTCCCAAAGAGCACGGTTCACCGCCCGGATAAAGCGTCGAAGGGCCGGTCCCCCAGAGGACGATGAGGCTCGAAGAGTTTCTCGGCATTGTTCTTTTAGAAAAGGGTGAAATTTTGGCATCCCTATGTGTTTACCCCCTCATCCTTAAAAAGTCAAGGGGTTTTTCATAAATTCCCCAACCCCAGGAGAATTTATGAAAAGGCACGTGGTTTGCGTGTTTCTTCGCAGCCCTGACAACAAAACGGTCATGGAAAAGGAGAAATTCCCCTAGTGGGAATTTCTAGGGGTTTTTGTTCAAGTGGATAAATTGGTATGATCTCTCCACCATGACCGAAACCCCAACGAAACCCATGGGTTCTCTTTCCTCGGTGTCGACCGAGGAGAATCCTGAGCACCTGTTGTCTGTGGCTAGGTCTTTGGCTTATGAGGCCGGGCGTGAAATCATGGGGTTGATGCGTTACCCGGTGGTGGCGTCGCAAAAATCCGATCATTCTCTTGTGACCAACGCCGATGACGCGTCCAACACCATTTTGTTGAAAGGGCTTCGACGGGAGTTCCCCCATCACGGTGTTTTAAGCGAAGAAACCGGGCGAGCGGGGCCTTCGGACGCGGAGTTTGTTTGGGTGTTGGATCCCTTGGACGGCACCCGGGCTTACGTCCGTGGTATTCCAGGGTTTAGCGTGATGGTGGGTTTGCTCCGACGGGGAGAACCGTATTTGGGCGTGGTTTTTGATCCTGTGAATCATCGTTTGTTCGAAGCGGTGAAGGGGCAAGGAACCTTTCAACTCTTTGGGGCGAAGCGTTTCCCCTTGTACGTGTCCGATCGCAATGATTTTATGGGAATGCACGCGGTCACGTCCACAGGGTTTTCGGAGGATCTTGCGCACGAAGCGGAACGAATCCTTCGGGCTCGTTTTCTGGCCCCCATTGGAAGCGTGGGTGTTAAAGCGTCTTACGTTATTCGTCGCCAAGCCGATATTTATTTGAGTTCCGCCGCCGTTCACCTGTGGGACACCTGTGCCCCTCAAGTCCTTCTTGAGGAAGCCGGTGGCGTCATCACTTATTGGGACGGTTCCCCTCTCACTTACGTTCTCAACGAAGGTCCCCACCGCCATCCCCAACCCACCATCGCCTCCAACCGTCACCGTCACGCTGATCTTGTCACCCAGTTGGCGGGGTTGTTGCCTCATCCTGAGAATTAATCAACTCTCCCAATCAATCCCAAGAAACGATCATGGGTCTCCGGGGAAATTGGGGGGGTGGAAAAACAGATAAAAAAGGATCCGCCCGCACGAAAAAAACAGGATCTCCCGGCGGACCAGCCCCGGGGAACCCTTCGATGGTTCCAGACAGTTGAATGTTGTGGTTGTCAGCAACAACGACGAAATCGCCAGCGTAAAAATACCCGTTTAAGTTCTGTGTTGTCCCCAAAGGATTTGAAAATACCATGTTTTTTTCGGCCACAACCGCTAGCGTGTGTTCTTCGTCCGCTTGGTGGGGTGTGGTGGGATTAAAGTATTTTAAATCTCTTAACACAGTAACACCTCCGCCTCTGGAGAACGTTGCACTGGCCGGATCGTTGTCCGACAAGCAAACCAGAGTGAGGGGGCAGGCAATGGATCCTGAAACAGTGATATCGGACCCCACCACCACCACCACTTGTTTGGCTCGGGCGTGGCCAACGAAATGAGACGACGTGGAAACGCCGTCTCTGCCGGTGTAAGTCAACCGTTGCGTTCCATCATACCAAAGCGGTGTTCCAACCGGACGTGTGGCGGTGGAAAAAACCAAAACCGGGTCAACGCCTGTGGTGCCCGTTGCGTAAAAAATTTGTGTGGAAAACGATCTGAAATAATCCAATCCTGTTCCCCCCCATGCCGCCCCATTGATCACTAAAGAAGGGACCTTCTCCGACCCCGGTCCCCATTCGTTTACAAGACCCGGTCCGCCGGGGGCACCTCCTGTTCGTTTTTGACAATAAATCCGGGTGTTGTTGGCGAGAGTTAAATTCCCGGACGTTTTAAACTCTCCGTTGATCATCCAAAACCCGTTTAGTGTTAATATGACACCACTGGCATCTAAATTCCCAGCCACGTACACCGTGCGGTTCCAATCCTGATTTGTGTTGTCTTTTAAAAAAATCGGCAGGTTCGCTAAGTCTTGATCGCCGTTAAAGACCCAGTCAAACCGAAAGAGATCGTTCCTGAAATTAACCAAAGAGTGCATTCGCCGTTCGCGGTTCAACAGGGGATCTTTCCCCTCATATTCTATACGAGCGACAGCGTTTATGGTCACGCATTGGGTTTGGGTGGAAGCGGTTAATGTCACTTGGGTGTCTCCAAAGGACCAGTCTTTGTAGCTTGTGTGGTCATCCCAAATCACACCCGAAACAGGGTCCGCTCTCCAATCCCTAGAAAAATGGGCTATTTTATCGTAAATATGGGATTCCACCAAATGACGGGTGTCCTTTATGCGCCGATCCACCATAGACGCTTTCACTTGAAAGACCGTTCTTTTGCTGGTAAATAGATAGGTAGAAAGTAAAAAAAGCATCAGAATAATAGACACAACAAGAAGCATCTCTCCCCGTTGATTGGTGTCCGATTTTGTTTTTTGGAAGGGAATCATTGGAATTTCTCTTTTACTCCCAATAACGGTGGGGTCACCACCCCTTGTGCTTTCGTGGGTTTTCCCGTTTTCAAGAGTGGGGGAATGGTCAAACGGTATTCAATGGTTCCGATTCCCACGCGTTCTTTAAAATTTTCCAGCGGCACAAAATTTGGTGATTTTGGTGTTCCGTCCAAACTGTCCAGTTCCGCTTCATCAATTGTCCCATCCTCTGGGTTGCCTGTCAAAGAGCCGTCTGTGCCCGGGGGTATCCCCGGTGCGTTCAACCGCCCTGCGTAATGAAACGAGAATTCGTCCAATCGACGGAGGACAACCGAAGCGTCTGTCCACCCATTCCCCCCGTCGTAACTAAATTGTCGTTCCAGCGTTTTTTTTGAAGAGTTAAAGGAATACCGACAAAGGACATCGCGGAATCCATCGTTGTTGTCGTCGTCATCGTCAATGTCCATGCCCTGCCGCCATCCCGTGCCAGCCACCCCTTGAGGCAAAGCTAAGAAGTCCCAAGCCGTACGCAAACCGGACCACCCGTCGTTGTCGTCGTCTGGGTCCCATTGGTTTATGACCCCGTCCCCATCGAGGTCATCGTTTGGTTTGTAATTCGGGTGGCGGGAATAATCCATGTAAAAGTCCAATCGCTCACGATTCGCATAGACGACCTCGTTCATGTCTTTCAAATCGAACTCTAGAGTGGTGAGACCCCCCCGGAGAAGTTCCGCCACTTCGGTGTTCGATTCGGCTTGAATCAGGGCTCGGGTTCCCACGTTAAAAAAATTGACGGCGATCATCATCAAGATCCCCAAGATAGAAACAACAACAACCATCTCAACAAGAGTCACTCCTCTTAAAAAGATTTGACGATGTTGTTTTTGCCTGTTGTGCAGACGAACGAGGGCTTCCCGTTTGTGGGGATTAATTGACATAGACTTTTAGAGACGTGTTTAATGAGGATTGCCCAGCCCAGTTGGTCATGTGAACACGAATCACCCGGGTGGTGCCCCCATACCCGGTGAATTTAACGGTGACTTCACCGCTGAGACGCACAAAATTTTTATCAGGGTAGAAGATAAAATAGTTCCCCCATTTCAAATTTTTAGGCAAAAAAGTTGAGTTCAATATGGGTTGACAATCGGTCCCGATGTCGGTCGAACAATGTTCCACTTTTAACGTTTTGAAATTAATACCACTCTGGTCGTCCTGAAAAGTGATGGAACGTAAATCCCAAAGAGATGTTCTATCCACCGTCGTGGAACCGATGGTTTTTTTTAGAATTGTTTTCGGACCGATGTCTGGATCCACGGTGCCCACTGGGGCGACCTTGATCTCGGGGCCGTCCGGATCCGACATATAATTGGGAATCGTCGCTGTCCACGAATGGGAAGAGCGATACCCGTCGATATCGGCAAATTCGAATTTTAAGGGATGGGTCCCAGCACCTAAAAACGAAGGGAGTTTGTCTTGGTCCAACAGCCGATAGACCACGTGCCAAGTGTTTTCACCGGGTGCGGGGACTGTCTGGACTAAATCGTAATTCCCCCCTTTGTTCACCCACGCCACCGTGGACCCCGGAGCGTTCCCAATGACGATGGCCGAAATCTTGCTTTCGACGAAGCACAGACCGTAAGATTTTTGGTCTTGTCTTAATCCTGTGTCAACGTCCGAGGCTTCCACCTCGATCAAAGGCGAAGGACCTCCCCCGCGGGTGCAAAACTTGGTGCAGATGGGCGGATTAATGTCACGAACGACCACGGAGTGGCGAAAAGGGCTGGATTTCCCACCGTCCGTTACTTTGCGAAACCAAAGATGATACACCCCTTCTGGGTTTAAGTCCGAAGACAATCGATGAAGCACGTTGTCTGTATCCCAAGGAGGATCGCCATAAACGGTCATATAATCCCCAGTATTTGCGTTGTTTTGGGAAGGAATTTCATTCAGTCTTAGTGTGTAATTAGGGGTTGTGTTCCCGGGCGATCCCGGTACTCCTAGCCCATCGTTAAGACGCCGAATGTAAATTTCCAAACGCCCACTGGGTTGGGTTGCGAATCTAAGAAAAAAGCCTCCGGGCAGTTTCAAACCAATTAAGGGGGTGTTTTTGTGTGGCAACTCCACCGATCTCTTGCTTTCAAGCCCTTCTTTATTTCTGTTGACTGTCACCACACTAATGCGGTTGTCCATACGCATGGATCCGGAAAGAGGACTGAAACTTTCCCAAAATTCCCCTCTCTCTGTTTCCAGTTCCAGATGGGCTTTTTGTCCATCGGTTTCCGCGGAAAGAAGTTTTGAATACGTGTTGGGGACCAAGACAGTAAGTGGAAGATCGGATCCCGATGTTTCTAATTCTTCTCGGGTGTCTAGGCCAATGGAGGTTAAGAACGTTCGTTTCTCCGTGTAAACCCGATTGTTTTTTCCGTAAACCTTTACCACAATGTGTTTGAGGCCGGAATTTGGCACTTCATCTTTTGGTTCCACGTAGGTTGTTCCGTCTGGTTTCAGTCCCCCGTAATAGTGGCCGTCTTGGTTAATGTCCTGAAAGCATAAATTCGCATCGAAATCGTCGCATCCGTCTAACGCCCACCCCGTGTGGCTCCAATAGTTGTATGTTTTACTGATGTCTTGCCAAGGGACAGGGGTTGCGTGACCATAATCCACCACTCTTGCGTGAAAGGCTGAGTCTCGTCTCAAATAGGTGACTTGAACTGTAAAGCGTTCAAACCCTTTTTCTTTCATTTCTCTTTCGATGGCGTAAAAAATCGAAGACGAACGGGACAGGTTCCAAGGGATGCGGTAATCGTCGGAGACAAAAGTAACGCTTTTAGCAAAATCAGAATTGGGTAGATAAATGAGGGTTCTCGAGTCGTTTGAGTCAATGGAATAAACATCATGGAAATCCATGGTGCGAATTTTAGATACAATGGATTCACCCAAAACAGACGCCTCCGTTTCTTTTTGAGACCCAAAGGATAATTCCCATAGTCCCTTAGAAATCTTGACCACAGAAACGATGGTGGCCAAAATAAGAACCGACGCCACCATCAATTCCACCAAACTCAATCCCGTGGACCGAAAGACCTCGTTCCTTGGGAAGGGAGAGGCCAGAGGTATCGGACAGTTTTGCGTAGGAGAAAAAAATTTCTTGTGACAAAGGAAGATCCGTGTTTCATGGGGTGTCTCCTTTTCCCTTGGGTTTTCTCAGTCTAACCCCGCGTTCTGTTTTTGTCCAGTGGTGTTTTTTTAGTTTGGGTCCACGTCAATGGAAAGATATACGGAGGATGGAAGAAGAAAGAGGGGGAGACGAGCGAGAATTTGGGGGAGGGCGGGGGGGGCGGATTTGATCACCACTTGCCATTGGAACCAGCCGTTGTTTTTTTCTTGGAAGGCTTTGGCGGGGCCTAAGATTTCTGTTTGAGGAGGTAGAGCCTGGTCGGACAGCCACGCCACCAAAGCGTCGGCGGTGGTTTCGGCTCTTTCGTTTTGGCGGGATCGAAGGAGAAGATTGACCATGCGGGTGAACGGGGGATACCGGCATTCCCGCCGGTAGGTCAATTCTTCGGTGGCGAAGGCGTCGTAATCTCGGCGAACGGCGGCTTCCATGGCGTAGTGGCCCGGGGTGCGGGTTTGAATGAAGACTTCGCCGGGGCGTTCGGCCCGCCCGGCTCGACCGGCCACCTGCATTAACAATTGAAACGTTCGTTCCGAGGCCCGAAAGTCTGGGAACATTAAAGAACGGTCCGCGTCAATCACGCCCACCAGCGTGAGGTTGGGAAAGTCATGGCCTTGGGCGATCATTTGGGTGCCAATGATTATGTCCACCCGGCCTTCCAAGACATCCCGGTAAGCGTTTTCGTGGGCGTGGCGAGCGGTCATGGTGTCTCGGTCCCACCGGAGGCACCGGGCCAAGGGAAACAGCGTGGCGATGTCCGCCGCAACCCGTTCGGTCCCTCGGCCGGACAGTTTAATCACAGCCCCTCCGCAGGTGGGGCATTTCGCAAAAACTTTTTCCGTGTGATCGCAGGTGTGGCATCGGAGGGATTCTCCTCCGATTTTGTGATAGACCAAACTAACGGCGCATTGGGGACAGCGAGCTTGACTCCCGCAAATTTTACAGGCCACGTTTGTGGCGTAGCCACGACGGTTAAGAAAAAGGAGGGACTGCTCTTTTTTTTCCAAGCGGTCTTTTACGGCGGCCATCAGCGGGTCCGATAGATACCACCCTTCTCGGGCCATGTCCACCACGTGGATCAGGGGAGACGGACGATTTTCCACCCGTTGGGAAAGAATAATTTTTTCAATGTCTGTCCCTCCGCGAGCGTTGGTTTCTAGGGTGGGGGTGGCACTTCCCAAAATAAGAACGGCTCCTTGGCTCCGGGCTTTTTTTTCGGCCACGTCCCGGGCGTGGTAACGGGGGGTGTTGTCTTGTTTGTAAGAGGGGTCGTGCTCTTCATCAACGATCACCACCCCTAGGCCTGTGACCGGTAGAAAAATGGCCGACCGGGGGCCCACCACCACCCGGGCTTGCCCTTCCTTTACCCGTTTCCACACCCGCCACCGTTCTCCATCAGACATCTCGCTGTGCCACAATTCGAGGGTTTCGCCAAACCATTGCCGCAGGCGGTCTTCCATCTGGGGGGTGAGACCAATTTCAGGGACCAAGAGAATGGCCCCCCGCTTGGTTTCCAAAATGGCGGAGATTGCCCGACGATAAATTTCCGTTTTTCCCGAGGCGGCCACTCCCTGAAGGAGAAACGTTTGGAATTGTCCGGAGTCCAAGACCGGAAGGATTTTTTCCAAAGCCAAGGACTGGTCCCCCGTGGGTTGGTAAAGGGTGGGTGTTTCCGCTGTCCGGAGTGGGTTTTTGGGAGGTCGTTTTGGGGGGGGTCTTCGTCCCAGAGGGCAAACGGTGAAAGCCGCTTCTCCAAGGGAACAGAGCGTTTTTTCGGCCAACCAGCGGGCTAAGTCCAAATCGGTTTCGCTTAAAACCGGGGTGGGGTCCACCAGTCCGGTGATGGATTTTAACGTGTAGGATGTTGTCCCCGTGGGGGGCACTCGTTGCATCACGATTCCCATTTGGCGGGGACGTTTTCCAAAGGGGGCGTAAACCCGATGCCCCGGGAGGACGACTTCGTCCATTTCCGCGGGGACTTCGTAGTGAAAAGAACGGTGAATCGGGGTAAAAAAAACGATTTCCGCTAGGAGGGGAGGCATTCGTCCATGGCCCCCCGAAGGTTTTTCATATCGTCCCAGACGGGGAGTTTTAATTTGGGGTTGCGTAGAAGGGCGGCGGGGTGGTAGGTGGGGAGCAATCGAATAGGGGTGGTGTTGCCGGGGACGAAAAAATCAAACCATTTCCCACGAAAAGCAGAGATGGCGTTTTCTGTTTTCAAAAGGGCTTTGCCCGCCGTGGCCCCTAACGTAACGATGAAAAGGGGGCGAATGATGTTGATTTGTTCCATTAAGAAAGGAGAGCAAACCCCCATTTCTTCGTTGGTGGGGGGACGGTCGTTGTTGTGTTTTGTGTTGTCCGACGGGTCTATCATGGGATGGCATTTCACCATGTTGGCGATGTAAACCCAATTTTTTTCGGGACTTACCGGAAGGCGTGACAGGTTTGTGGCGTCCAATATCTTGTCCAGAAGTTGCCCCGCCCGTCCCACAAAGGGTTCCCCGCGACGGTCTTCTTCATAACCCGGTCCTTCACCGATAAACATCACGCGGGCGTCGGGATTGCCCACCCCAAAAGTGAGCGTGATGCGTGTGGCACCCAAGGGGCATTTTTGGCAGTCGCCGATGGTGTTTCTCAGGTTTTCTAAAAGAGTTTTTTTGGAGGGGGGCACGGTTTTCTCCGTTGGATCGAGGGATGTTTGTACGGAAACGATCGTTTCTCTAACACCGGTTGTGGTGGGTTCCACCGATGAGAGTTTTGGACCGGACAGAAAGCGACTGTTTTTTCGTTGGAGGGTGGTTTTTACCCCTCTGACCGTTTTTAGCAATTCCTCTCGAGGGGTTAAGGTGTTTGTCACTGAACAATTCCCCTCGGTTTATCTTTCACCAAAGGGAGAAGGGTTTTTAATACCTTTTGGGCCAACGCCGTTTTTGTTCCTGTGAACGATTGTTTTTCCCCGGTGCGACTGAGGATCCACGCTTTTGTTTTGTCCCCGCCAAGGGAGGCCGGGGGGTTGGCGATGATAAGATCGAGATTTTTTTGAACCATTTTTTTTTTGGCTTGGGCTAAAAGATTTTCGGTTTCCAAGGCGAACCCCACCACGAGGGGGGACGGTCCTCGGCGGGTGTCCGTTAGCGTTTTTAAAATGTCTGGATTTGGTACGAATTTCACTGTGAAAAAGGGGCGACCTTCTTTTTTGAGTTTGGAGAGGGACGGGTGTTCGGGTCTCCAATCCGCCACAGCGGCGGCCCCGATCACGGCACAAGCTTTGCGGGATTCTCGACGCACCGCCAAGAGCATCTCCCGGGCCGTGGTGACGTGGACGGTTTTGACATGGGGAAGATCGCCCAAAAGGACTGGTCCGGTGATGAGGGTGACGTGGGCCCCGGCTTGGGAAGCCGCGTTGGCCAACGCCCACCCCATGCGACCCGATGATTCGTTGGACAGGTATCGGACAGGATCGAGGGGTTCCCTTGTGGGGCCGGCGGTGACCACCAACCGTCGGCCCGCCCACGTTTTCATTAAATAAGAACTCGAACCAGTTCCGCCAAAATGTTTTCAGGTTCCATCAGGCGACCCAGTCCCTTGTCTCCCGAGGCCAACCCGCCGGACTCGGGGCCAAGGACCTTGTACCCGAACCCTTTAAGAGTTTTTATGTTTTTTTGGGTGGCCGAATGGGTCCACATGGGTTCGTGCATGGCGGGGGCCAAAAAAACCGGGGCGCAGGTGGCTAAACACAGGGTGCTCAACAAATCCCCAGCCCCACCGATGGCCAAACGTGAGAGCAGGTTCGCCGAGGCGGGGGCAACCAATACAGCCGAAGCACTTTTGGCCAGCTCCAGATGGGGTATGCGTCCGTCCATCAACTGAAAGGAATCCGTGAGAGAGGCTCGTCCCGTGAGTGCTGTGAACGTTAACGGTGTGATGAACCGTTGGGCCCCGGCTGTTAAAACGGCCGTGACCGTGGCCCCTTTTGCCATCAGGCTTCGGGCTATTTCGGCCGCTTTGAACGCGGCCACACTTCCCGAAACACCCAGAACGATGTGTTTGCCTTCGAGAGAATCCAAGGGGGAATTATTCTCTTTCTTTCGAGGCCGATTTTTTGCCGGCGGGTTTTTCGTCGTCTGAATCGTCCTTGTCTTTTAGGGAAATGGTGGGAAGAGCAAATTCAAACTCTTTCTTTTCTGTTTTCGGGGGAGGCGGGAGTTTTTCTATCTCATCCATGGTGATTTTTTTCCCAATGATTTCCCTCAGGGCTTGGGCCAAAATTTCTTGAGGGGGCAACGTGGAATGATCCCGAGTTTTAATTTCTTGGGCCCATCGCGTGGCCAAGGAAATCATTCGGTATTTATCGTGAGTGACGGTTAACAGCAACTGGCTCAAGGGAGAGTCCAAAGGGACTTCGGGTTCGGCCATCACAACGGTGTCTTTTGTTTTATGGGTCACGGTGTTTCCTCCTAAATAAAAAATCAAACGATCAAACAAGACGGCAAGCGGGAAGGCCGTCGATGTTCGGCCCGAAGGATGGCCTGCAAATCTTCAATGGCTCGCTCCCGTTGGTCGTTCACTACCCAATAATCGTAACGAGGGGCTTGGTCCAGTTCCGCTCGGGCGTTGGCGAGACGTCGTTGTATGACGGACTCCGCGTCTTGTTTTCGATGGCGAAGGCGTTTTTCTAATTCTTCCCAAGACGGGGGAAAAAGAAAAACCAAAACGCTGTCCGGGAACGATTTTTTAACGGCCATCGCTCCTTGGGTGTCTATGTCCATCAAAACATCCAAGCCCAAGGCCAGATCCGCTTCGATGGGAGCCCTCGGGGTGCTGTAATAGTGGTCGTGGACTTTGGCCCATTCCAGAAATTCGCCCCGATCTCGACGGGCCAAAAATTCTTTCTCCGATAAAAAAAAGTAGTCGCGTCCTTCTTTTTCCAAAGGGCGGGGTGTTCGGGTGGTGCAGGAAACGGACAAACGAATTTCCTTGCTCTGCGTGGTGATCGCTTGGCAGAGCGTTGACTTCCCAGCACCGGACGGTGCCGACAAAACGATGACGAGTCCTTGGAGCATGATGGATTGCTTCTCATTATACCAAACGGGAGGGGGATTGTTTAGAAATTCCCAAACCCCAATGGAATTTCTGAAAAAACGCGTCATTGGCGGGTTTCTTTGAAACTCTAAAAAACGGTGCAGGAAAAGGAGAAATTCCCTCTGTTTGGTAATCCCGGTGGGAATTTTTGTGAGTTCCTTGAATTTGTTGATTCCCCGAAGGGGGATCAAAATACGCTAAAATGACGGCATGGGCCCCACACAAGACGATTTGTTTTTGAATCGGTTAAAAAAACTTTTCCCACAGGGGCACGTTTTGTCCAAAGCCGGCGATTTGTTCCCCTACGCCTTGGACGCGGCCCTGAACCGTTGTTGGCCTGGAGCGGTGATTTTCCCGCGGACAACGGAGGACGTGGTTCGGGCGGTGTCCTTGGCCCGGGAGTTTCGTGTCCCCTATGTGGTCCGGGGGGCGGGCACCAACTTGTGTGGTGGGACGTTGCTCCCAGCCCAAGGGTTGGTGATCCATGTGAGCCGGTTGAATAAAATTCTCTCCATTGACAAGGACCAACGGCGGGCGTGGGTGGAACCGGGTGTGGTGAATTTGCATTTGCATCAAGCGTTGGCTCCTCTGGGTTTGTTTTACGCACCGGACCCCGCCAGTCAAAAAGCGTGCACCATCGGAGGAAACGTGGGGACCAACGCGGGGGGGCCCCACTGTTTGAAATACGGGGTGACCAGTCACCACGTGACGGGGTTGGAGTTTGTTCGGCCCAACGGGACGTTGGCTCGGGTGTCCATTGACGATGGAGGGTTTGATTGGCCGGGGTTTATGGTGGGCAGTGAAGGAACGCTGGGCATTGCCACAAAGATTGAATTGAATCTGTTGGTTCAGCCCCCGGACGTTCAGACATTTTTGGTGGCGTTCCCCACGATGGAGGCGGCGGCCCAGACGGTCACGGAAATTATTGCGGCGGGTATTGTCCCGGCCACGTTGGAGGTGATGGACGGATTAACCGTGCGGGCTGTGGAAGCGTTTGTGAAGGCTGGGTATCCCACCGAGGCGGAATCCGTGTTGTTGATCGAGGTGGACGGTGTTCCAGAACGAACCCACGCCGAGGGGGAACGGGTTCGGGTGATTTGCGACAAAAATGGGGGGATGGATTTTCGCCGGGCCCGAGACGAGGCCGAGCGGGAAAAATTGTGGGAAGGCCGTCGAGGGGCCTACGCGGCCATGGCGCGGTTGGCCCCCAACGTGTGGGTGGAAGATGGGGTGGTGCCAAGGACACGATTGCCCGAAGCCCTTCGTCGTGTTCGAGCGATTGCCGACCGGAGTGGCCTCCGGATGGGGTTGATCGCTCACGCGGGAGATGGGAATCTTCACCCGAACATCATTTTTGATGAGAGAAACACGAAAGAGACCGATTTGGTTCGGGCGGCCGGTCAGGAGATGTTGCGTGTGTGTGTGGATTTGGGCGGGTCCATCTCTGGTGAGCACGGTATTGGGCGGGAAAAGCGGGAGGCCATGCGGTGGTTGTTTCCGGCCCCTACGTTGAACTTGTTTTCCCTCATTAAATTTTCCTTAGACCCGGAAAATTTGTGTAATCCCGACAAGATGATTCCTACGGTGGCCGCGGACCTTCCACAGACGTTGCCGTTCCTCTTACCCGAAGGCCACACGATGATTCGGGACGTGCCCCATCTCCAGTCTCTGTTGCGAGGGTGTGATTTAAAACGGTGCCCGGTGTTTATTCGGGGAACAGGGTCCCGTGGGTTTCCCGTTCCTCTCGGATCCCGGGTGATTGAAACAACGGGATTGAACCGTGTTTTGGAATACGACCAAGCCAATTTAACTTTAACCGCCGAGGCGGGGGCAACGGTGTCGTCGGTCCGGGCCCTCTTGCGTTCCCACGGGCACTTTTTGCACGTTTCCGGTGAGGGAACTTTAGGCGGATATTGGTCCACCCACGCCCGAGGGGAAGGGTCCCTGACGGGGCAGGTGTTGGGATTAAAAGCGGTGCTGGCCAACGGAGATTTAGTGACTTTCGGTGGGAAAGTGATGAAAAATGTCGCTGGTTACGACGTGACTAAACTTTTTGCGGGAGCGTGGGGGAGTTTGGGTGTGGTGGTGGAAATGACGTGGCGGGTTCACTCCGTTCCCTTGACAGAGGGGCTTTCCATCGTTCCTGTGGTGCCCGATTTTTGTGGGTTGCCCTCGGCGGATTTGCATCGGGAGATGAAACGGGTTTTTGATCCTAATAATTTATTAAATCCAACGTTGTTTGACGGTTGTCTATGACCGAGTTAAAACCAGATCTTGTTTCTCACGCGGCGGTTTTGACCGATGCCCAAGACCTCCGGGCTTACGAGGACGTGATGCATTGCAATCGCTGTGGGTTTTGCACGTCTTTTTGCCCCACTTATTTGGCCACGGGGGACGAGGGGCTTTCGCCCCGGGGGCGCAACCAGTCGTTGCGGGCTCTTTTGGAAGGACGTTTGTCGCCTCAAGAGGGGCAACGATTTTTTGATACCTGTTTGACTTGTGGAATATGCACGTCGGTTTGTTTCGCCCAAGTGCCCACAGCCCGCTTGATGGTGCGGGCCCGGGAAAAAGTTCGAAAGTCTCAAGCCTCGGCTCGGATCGTTTCTTTTTTCTTCCGGTGGGTTTTGCCACGGCCTCGGGTGTTTGAACCTTTCCTTAAGGTTTTGTTTTTTTGGAAAAGGCTGGGCGTTTCTTCCCGTTTGAATAAGTGGGGGATCCTTGGTCTTGTCCATCCTCGGTTGAAGGCGGCCGAAGAGGTTTTGGACACCGTGTCGTTGCCTTTTGTTCGGGACACGTTGACCCCAGCGGAAAAAGACGTGGAGGTTATTCAGTTTTTGGCGTGTGGGTCCAATTGTTTGTCTCCGGAGGTGGGGCGGGCCACGGCCCACCTTTTAAAAGTGGCGGGCGTGAAAAGTGGAGCCGGGGACACCGTGTGCTGTGGCCTTCCGGCCCAGAGTTACGGGGATTTGGACGCGGCCCGGCGGATGGCTCGCGTGAATATTGAACGATTGGAACGCTTTCCTCAGGCGGTTGTTTTGGTGGATGATTCTTCTTGCGCGGCCATGGTGAAAGATTGGCCGGAGCTTTTTGAAGCGGACCCCCTTTGGCGGGAGAGGGCGGTGGCCGTTTCCCATCGGACGAAAGATTTGCTCCAATGGTTGGACGAAAACAGGCAAACCCTCCGATCGAAACTCTCTGTCCCCGCAGGGGTTGTGACATACCACGATTCGTGCAAGGCCCGGTTTGGCCAAGGGTTGGTGGACGAGCCAAGGCGGGTCTTGAAGACTCACGGGGTGGACGTGCGTGAAATGGCCGAAGCGGATTCCTGTTGTGGGGGGGCTGGTGCTTATCAGTTTATGCAGGCGGAACTCTCCCGTTCCGTGGGGGACCGCAAAACAAAGCGGATTCTTGAAAGCGGGGCGGGCGTTGTTTTAACGTCGAGCGTGTCGTGTTTGTTATCGTTGCGGGCTGGGTTGAAGCGGGCCGGTTCTTCCGTGAAAGCCTTTCATATCAGCGAGTTTTTGGCCACCCCCCCCAAATAGTTTTGACGGTGCTTTCCGAGTGTGTTAAACTATAGGGGTGGGGTGCGTAACTTCTAAACCACTCCCAGAAAAACCACTCGATTCCGGTTTTCACCGGAATGACGAGCCTAAAAAAGGCATCAACCTAAAAACGGAAGTTGAACTTTTCTGAAAAACGAGACAAAGCACTGACAGTGTTTCGTTTTACTCTCAATAGAAGCAACAAAAAAAGTCACCCAATGGGTGAATTTAAAAAAAGCCTTTTATGTTCGTCATCCCGGCGAAAGCCGGGATCCAGTTTGTAAAATGTTCGTCGAAGAAACGAAAAAACTTTCTAGATCCCGGCCTTCGCCGGGATGACGAAACTAAAGAAAACGAGGGTTCAACTTCTGTTTTTAGGATAAAGGGACTTCCTTTCTTTTATCGACAACGGTTTTGTCTATTAGACGGCTGGATATCGGCGTTCGCCGGTAGGATAATCAATAATAAAGGAGTTGGCCATGGACGTTCAATTCACAGATGGGAATTTTGAAAAAGAAGTGTTGAAGGCTTCGTTGCCCGTGATGGTGGATTTTTGGGCTCCTTGGTGTGGCCCTTGTAAAATGTTAGGGCCCGTGGTGGAGGAAGTGGCGAAGGAATACGTCGGCAAGGCCTTGGTTGGCAAAATGAACACAGACGAAAACCAAACCATCGCTTCCCAATTTGGAATTTCCGCTATTCCCACCATACTTTTCTTTAAGGGGGGACAGATGGTTGGTCAGTTGGTGGGCCTCCAATCCAAAAAAGATATTAAAGCGAAACTCGACTCATTGTTGGCTTAACGTGAGAAATTTGTTCGTTCATTTAAGTCTTGTTTTTGGGTTTTTTTTGGGGGTTTTTGGTTCCGGTTGTCGTGGCAACGCCAACGCTCAAATGGACAGCGAGGCTTTGGTTCAGTCTGAAAAATCGGCACCGCTTTTCTCTCTTAAAGACACCACGGGTCAAACCGTTTCTTTGGAAGATTTTAAAGGGCACGTGGTGTTTTTGGATTTTTGGGCCACGTGGTGCCCTCCCTGTCGGGCGTCGTTGCCGGCCGTTGAAAAACTCTACGTTGATTATCAAGGGAAAAACCTTCAAATTTTGGGTTTGAACGTTGATGACAGCGATGAGACGGCTGTTGCTTTTACCAAGGACAACAACATCCCTTACCCTGTGCTTCTTGCGGGGAATTCTTCCGTGGCCGGCGATTACGGCGTTCAAGGAATTCCTCATTTTGTTCTGATGGACGGTCAGGGGCGATTGGTTCGTGCTTGGTCGGGGTATGCGGATGGTTTTCCCGCCGATTGGCGCGAGTCCATTAACCAACTTCTTGCCCCCCACTAAAAAACTCTGTTTGGTGGACGCCCACGGGTATTTGCACCGGGCGTTTCACGCACTGCCTCCCCTCACCAACCCTCAAGGCGAACCTGTGGGGGCTTTGTTCGGGTTTGCCAAAATGTTGTTTAAAATCCTTCGCCAAGAAACTCCCGACGCGTTGGTGGTTTGTTACGACACATCGGCCCCCACTTTCCGACACAAAGTCTACCCCCTCTACAAAGCCCATCGCCCCGAAACCGACCAAGATCTAAAATCCCAACTGCCTCGGGCCCGGGAAATGACCGAGGCGTGGGGGCTTTTTACGTTGGGTTTGGAAGGTTACGAAGCCGACGATCTCATCGGCACTTTAGCGTCTCGTGGGGCCCAAGACGGGTATGAGGTGGTGGTGGTGAGTGGGGATAAAGACGCTCTGCAATTGGTGGGTGGTTCCGTGGTGGTTTTGAACGAACAAAGAGGTGTTCGTTACGACGCGGGTGCCGTGGGGAAAAAATACGGTTTGAGACCCGACCAGTTGGTGGATTTTTTTGCTTTAACCGGTGACGCTTCGGACAACATCCCCGGCGTGGCGGGCGTGGGGGAAAAAACCGCCACCACCCTGTTGCAACGGTTTGATTCTTTGGACGGGATTTACGCTCGCTTGGACGAGGTAACGGGGGCCGTTCAAAAAAAACTTCGTGAGGGGGAGTCGGACGCCCGGCTGAGCCGGACGTTGGTGGTGTTGGATCGCAACGTGCCTCTTTTAGTCCCTTGGGCGGACTGTCGTCCGCCCAGAGAACTTTCTTCCACGTTTGAGGCGTATCTTCGGGGGATGGGGTTTTTTAGTTTGTTGGGGGAGGGCCAAGCCCTTTCCCAGTTTCTAAGAAATCCCCAGCAAATTCCCCCTATCCCCCCTTTTTCAAAGGGGGGAACACGCTTGGGAGACCGGTCTTTTTCCCCCTTTGAAAAAGGGGGGCAGGGGGGATTTGTCTTTGAGGCAATAGCCAAAGATCACGTTTCATCCCTCTCTCCCCTCGCCTCAGTGTCAGTGCCCGGAGCCCTGCGACAGGCTTCCCAAGAGGAGAGGGGAAATCTTTTCGAAGGGCTAAAGAGACTCTCCCCCATCACGGATCGAACGGTGCATACCGTGTTAACTCAAGACGATTTGACCGCCTTGGCCCAAGAGTTACGGACTTGTTCGGAATTTTCAGTGGACGTAGAAACCACGGGGTTGGATTCTTTTTCGTGTCGGCTGGTGGGAATTTCCTTGGCCACAAAACCCGGGGAAGCGTGGTATGTGCCTGTGGGGCATTCTTATTTGGGGACGCCTCCCCAGTTGGATTTTGCGTTGGTGCGAACCCTCTTGGCCCCCATTTTTTGTGATCCCAAAATTCCAAAAATCGGGCATCATTTGAAATTTGATAGTCAAGTGTTGGCCCGGGCCGGGTTGCCGGTTTTCCCTCTTAGTTTTGATACGTTGGTGGCTTCTTATTGCCTCAATCCCTCCCGGTTGTCCCACGGGTTAAAATCCTTGGCGTTGGATTTTTTGGGTATCGAGATGACACCCCTTCGGGCCCTGATCGGAAGCGGGGTCAAGGAAATCACGATGGACGAAGTGAAAATTGAAGACGCGGCCCCCTACGCCGGGGCCGACGCCGAAGTGACTCTTCGTTTAAAACAGTTGATGGAACCTTTGTTGGAAGAAAAATCTTTAACCTCGCTGTTTCGCCAAGTGGAAATGCCCTTGGTGTCTTTGTTGTCGGGGATGGAAGAGGTTGGGGTGCGGTTGGATGTCCTCTGGTTGGACGGTTTAGCCAAATCGTTTGACCGCGAAAAAATGGTTTTGGAAAAAGAAATTCAGTCGTTGGCGGGAGAACCGGTGAACGTTCAATCGCCTAAGCAATTGGCGGTGATTTTGTTTGAAAAACTGAACCTGCCCGTGATTCGCCGAACCAAAACCGGGCCGTCCACGGACGAAGAAGTTCTTTTGAAACTCTCGGCTCAGCACCCCTTGCCGGAAAAAATTCTGGTCCACCGGGAGTTGGCCAAATTAAAAAGCACCTACATTGACGGGTTGTTGGTCCGGGTGAAAGAGTCCGGTCGGGTGCACACGCAATTTAATCAGACGGTGACGGCCACGGGCCGATTGTCGTCCTCGGACCCGAACGTGCAAAACATTCCCATACGGACCGAGCACGGGCGCCAAATTCGGCGATCTTTTATCCCGGCCGAAGGGTGCGTGTTTTTGTCCGGGGACTACTCTCAGATTGATTTGCGGGTGCTGGCTCATATCTCCGGGGATCCCGCCTTGGGGGCGGCGTTTCGAAGCGGTCAAGACATTCATTCGGCCACGGCCCGGGACATTTTTTGTTTATCGCCCGAGGCTCCCGTGACCGATGATCAGCGGCGCACGGCAAAATCCGTGAATTTTGGCATCGTTTACGGCCAGACGGGATACGGGTTGTCCCAACAGTTGGGGATCCCTTTGAAAGAAGCCCAGACGTACATCAACGCGTATTTAGAAAAATACGCGGGCGTGAAGGTTTGGATGGACCGCGTGATCTCTGACGCCAAACGAGACGGTTACGTCACCACCCTGCTCAACCGCCGTCGTTATTTGCCCGATATCCTTGCCTCCAACGGGGCCTTGCGAGGGTTTGCCGAGAGAACGGCGATGAACACCCCTATTCAGGGCACCAGCGCGGACATTATTAAGGTGGCTATGTTGAATTTGGCAAAACGGTTTCAAGAAGAGGGATGGAAAACTCGAATTTTATTGCAGGTCCACGATGATTTGTTGTTTGAAGTTCCCCGAGAGGAGTTTCCCTTGGTGGTGGACCCCATTCGGGTTTTGATGGAAACGGCGTTGCCTTTGGCTGTTCCCGTGGTGGTGGACCTGAAAGTGGGTGATTGTTGGGCGGACATGAAAAAAATATGAAAAAACAGGTGATCGGTTTGACGGGAGGGCTGGGGTCTGGCAAGTCGTCTGTGTTGGCCCTGCTTAAAAAAAAAGGGGTGGCCGTCATGGACGCGGACGCCTTGGTCCATGAGGCTTTAGCCCCGAAGGGGCGAGGCCACCGGGCTGTTGTTCAATGGCTGGGCCCTTCGGTCCTCAAACCCGATGGAACGTTGGATCGGGTGTTTCTGGCGGACCGAGTGTTTCGAAATTTTAAAACAAGACGAAAATTAGAATCCCTTCTGCACCCCCTTGTGCGGGGCCAATTTCAGAAACGCATCGCGGGGCACCGCACGGGGCTTTTGGTGTTGGACGTTCCTCTTTTGTTCGAGGCGGGGTTTAATAAAATGGTGGACAAAACCGTTGTGGTGTGGGCCCCGCAAAAAGAACGACTTCGTCGTTTGTTTCAGGGGAGAGGGATGTCGAGGAACGACGCCCTTCGTCGTTTGGCGGCCCAGTGGCCTTTGGTTCAAAAGCGACGGTTGGCCGATGAAGTGATAGACAACAGCGGGTCCGCCCAAGATCTCGAGAAAAACGTCGAGTGCTTTTTGCGGAAAATAGAAATTCCCTAACGTCGAGGGAATTTCTAGAATGGGGCGGGGAGAGCCTGTTTTTTTGTACAGTTCCGTTTCATTCGTCATTCCGAACGCCGGAATCCAGAAGGTTTTTTGTTTCTTCGACGGAAATTTTACAGATTTCCTACGAGCTTCAGTCAAAAGCATTAAAAACCAATGGATTCCGGCCTTCGCCGGAATGACGAAACGAAGGAACAACAAGCTCGTTTTTCCCTTTTCTCGATAACCGTTTTGTCGAGTGCACGGCTGGATACCGGCGTTCGCCGGTATTGAGCAAAACAAAAAAAGGACACATCCATGACAACACACACTATTACACTTATTCCTGGGGACGGAACCGGTCCTGAAATATCGTCTTTGGTTCAAAAAGTTTTGGAGGCCACGGGCGTTAAAATCGCTTGGGACGTCGTGGAAGCTGGGGCGGACGTGGTGGAGAAATACGGCACGCCCCTTCCCGATAATGTTTTAACGTCCATTCGTAAAAACAAGATCGCTTTAAAAGGCCCTCTCACCACGCCCATCGGGACGGGATTTCGGTCCGTGAACGTGGCTTTGCGCAAGGAATTGGATTTGTACGCTTGTGTGCGTCCTTGCAAAACCTATCCCGGCGTGCGCTCTCGATACCCCAACGTGGATTTGGTGCTGGTGCGGGAAAACACCGAAGACCTTTACGTGGGCGTGGAATACCCCGCCCGGTCCAAAGAAGCCGAGCAAATCATCGGCTGGGCACCGGATCGTATATTCCCTGACGCGGCGGTTTCCATTAAACCCATTTCGCGCACGGGCAGTGAACGGATTGTGGAATACGCTTTTGAATACGCGTTGGCCCATAAACGCAAAACCGTGACGGCCGTGACGAAGGCCAACATCATGAAATGTACGGATGGGTTGTTTTTGGAAACGGCCCGGGACGTGGCCGCTCGCTACGTGGGGAAAATGGCCTACGAAGAACGGTTGGTGGACAACATGTGCATGCAACTGGTGCAGAAACCTGAAAACTACGACGTGTTGGTTTTGCCTAATTTATACGGCGATATTTTGTCGGATCTCTGCGCCGGGTTGGTGGGGGGGTTGGGTATTGCCCCGGGGGCCAACATTGGCAAAGAGATCGCTCTTTTTGAAGCGGTCCACGGGTCCGCCCCGAAATACAAGGGGATGAACAAGGTCAATCCCACGGCGTTGCTTCTGTCCGCTGTATTGATGTTGGAGCATATTGGAGAGACCAAGGCGGCTTTGAATTTAGAAAACGCTGTTGCGATGGTGATCAAGGAAGGCAAATACGTGACCTACGATATGAAACCCGAAGCCCACGATTCCTCCGCTGTCGGAACAAAACAAATGGCCAACGCCATCATCCGGAAGTTAAAATAGTGTCTGAAGAAATCAGTTGTGTGATCGTTAAGCCCGACGGTGTGGGGAAGGCCGTGGTGGGCCAAGTGGTGGACCGTTTTGAACGGGAAGGGTTTCGCTTAGACGCGTTGCGAATGATTCGCCCGACCGCCGAGCGGATGGGGGCTTTTTACGGTGAGCACAAGGGCAAACCTTTTTACGAGGGGTTGTTGGTGTTTATCACCTCGGGGCCCGTGGTGGTGATGGCGTGGCGAGGGGACAACGCCGTGGCCAAAATCCGTCAAATTGTGGGGGCCACCAACCCCGCCCAAGCCGTTCCCGGCACCCTCCGGGCCCAATGGGGCACCGACAACCGTCGAAATCTCGTCCACGCCTCGGATTCGATTTCTTCAGGCCAGAGAGAAACCGCGTTCTTCTTTACCCCCGACGAATTGCTTCCCTACAACCCCCACCGGTGGACCGAATCCACCTAGAAATTCCAAAAAAACTGGAATTTCTGTAACCCCAGTGGGAGAGGGAAAGACGGGGTTTCCCGTCGTCCCCCTGTTTTTAGATTAATCCAAGCAAAATCGAGTCTAAAGATGTATACTCTTTCGTGTACACTTCTTCAAAAAAAGGACACTTATGACTCACACCATTACATTAAAAGATTTGCGACCGGGACTTCCTGAGGTGGTGGACGCGGTCGAATCTAAATTTGATCGATACGTGGTGACCAAACGGGGTCATCCGGTGATGGTTCTTATCAACCCGCAAGATTTTGATGGTCTTTTGGAAACGATTGAAATTCTATCGGATCGGAGTTTGGTTAAACGAATTCGTTCTTCCAGGAAGCAGGTGTCTGAGGGGAAAACCGTTTCGTTAGAATCTCTTTGTGCCCGTTTGGAACGTGTATAAAGTCGAATTCAGTCGACAGGCGGAAAAAGAATTCGAACGAATTTTCCGTTCCGATCGATCTCTTTATGAACGATTTCTTAACTCATTGGCCGTCATAGCCAAGGACCCGAGCGAAGGGAAATCTTTGCGAGGTCCTTTGCGGGGTTTGTTGTCCTACCGAATGGGCAGTTACCGTATTCTTTACGAAATCCATCACAACAGACTTGTTGTCGTTGTTGTTGATCTTGGTCACAGAAAGGACATTTACAAGTGATTCTTCTAAACCGACACGACCACAAGGCGGGGGTCCACGGTTTGTTGAAGGACGTTTTGGATGCCGTAGAGAGTGCCGGTGGAGGCGCTTGGGCAGGAACCGCAGGCCCCTTGGTAACGAAGACTGAGAACGAACCCGTTTAACCCCAAAATTTCAAGACCACCGCCGTCGCCCGCCAACGCCGGGCGGACGTGTTTGTCCATAGCCGTTTCGATTTGAGCCATAAGATCCGCCGATGGAGCGGGAGGTCTTGCGTTTGTGGTGGCGGGAACCTCCACCGCGTGGGCTTCGATGGCCGCCCGAATTCTTGGGGTGAGGTTGTCCCATTCCGTGCTGGCAAATTTGGTGATTGTCACGAACCGATCGAGTATGAAAACCGACGAAACGGGGCCGCAGTCAAACAAGGTGGTGGCCAGCGGATCCCCTTGGGCCGAGGCCGGGGTGTCAAACGCTTTGGCTCGATCCGTGAGACGTGTGTTGGTGATGAATTTCCGTGCGTCTGGGTTCGGTGTGTTTTGCACCTCCACAACTTCGATCATACCGTTTCCTCCTTTTTCTTTTATTATCCTAAAAACGGAAGTTGGACTCTTATGAAAACAAGGCAAAGCATTGATAAGATTACGTTTTAGTCTTGATTGGTCAATGAAAAAGAGTCGCCCAATGGGTGAATCTTAAAAAAGTCTTTCAGTCTCGTCATACCGGCGAAGGCCGGTATCCAGTTCGTGAAATTTCCGTCGAAGAAACAAAAAAATCTTCTGGATACCGGCCTTCGCCGGTATGACGAATCTAAAGAAAATTGGTTTCAACTTCCGTTTTTAGGATTATACCGTTTTCGGGAAATCCTCTGTTGAGGAATTTCTAAGGCCCTCTTACAACGTCACGCACTTGTTACATCCCGGCCATAAAAACTTAATACCGTTCAGGTAGAATGTCCCCACAATGAGACTCACGAAAAGGGCATCGGGGGCGTTCTTGGCGGGCGCTTTCCTTGGGGCGAACGTTTTTTTTCCGCACAGGGCGGAAGGAAACTTTTGGGACGAGAGGCACCGTTCGTTGGAAGTTCAACGAAAAACGGGCTCATCCCGACGGGTTTCCTCTCCGTTCCTTTCGGCGCTTTCCACCCTAAACCACCCCGCCCCTCTTTCTTGGGGAATGGGAACGCGTTCGTTTGATCAAAACGAACGAGTGGCGAAAATGATCGCCGCTCTTTCGTCCGATCTCGGGACGGTTCGCAACGTGGCCCTGCCGGACGATCACCCACCCACCCGTTTCATCCTCCACATTCAAGACGTTCATGGAAACCTCGACGCCCAAAGGCGTATTGGGGAGGCCGTTGAAGCCTTGGGCAAGCAAGGGGCCGTCGGTCTCATTGCTCTGGAAGGGACCCACCGTGTGGTTGATCTGAAACGATTTCGTGCGTTTCCCGATCGTCCATCCATTAAGCTGGCGGCGGATTACCTTCTCCGTGAAAAAAAGATTTCAGGGCCTGTCTTCACCGCCTTTACGGGGTCCGTTGAACTGCCCCCCTTTCAGGGCGTGGAAGACCCCGTTCTCCATCAAGACAACATCAAAGCCCTTAAAGACGCTTGGTTGGCAACCCCAGCCCTGCGAACCGTTCTTTCCGGCGATCGCGTCCGAATCGTGGCCGGAAAACGTTTTTTCTCAGCCCAGCTCCTTTCCCTTGACCAAGCGGTTCAGCGGCACCGTGCCGGGACGGACACGCTGGCCGAGTATCTCAGGGCTATTTCCCAAGGGATTCCCGAGGAAAAGATCCCCCCTTCTGTTCGAACGTTCTTAAAAGCGGTTTTCCTAGAAAACTCCCTGGATTTTGCGGAGGTGGAGCGTCAGCGAACTCTCTTTTTGGACCGGTTGAATCGAGCGGGGGAAAGGGCTGAAGTTCAAAAATCGCCGTCGCGTGAGGAAATTTGTATTCGAGCGATTGTTGTCTGGGGAACGCGTCTGCGTCTGGGTCAAATATCCCAAACAGATTTTTATCGCCAACTGAGAACTTTAGGCCGGGACGTGGGTGTCTCCCTGACAAATTTCCCCGCTCTGGACCGTTACGTGGACTACGTTCTTGCGACGGACGCTGTTTCCGTCGAAGAATTGTTCGAGCAAGTCGACCGACTGGAACAGGAGGCTTATCGCCGGGTCGCCACTTCCCAAGAATGGGCCCTCGTCACGGAAGACCGTGCCCTTTACTTGGCGGAGAAACTCTTAAACTTTGGTTTAACACCTCAGGAGTGGAAGGAATACCAAGAACACCCGAGGCCCGATTTAGAGAAACATGAACTCTTTTACCGAATCGCCGACGCAAGGAACGGTCCCCTCGCCAAGAATCTGTTGGCCGCTATGGACCGGGCGGGCACAAAAACCGCTGTCTTGGTCACCGGTGGGTATCATTCCCCGGGAATCAGTCGCTGTTTAACGGAGGCCAACGCCGCCGTGGTCCGTTTCACCCCCCGCATTGAAAAAACAACCCCCAGCGACACCAAAGACTACCTGTCTCTCTTCACACAGAAAAAAACCCCCTTGGACAAACTCTTTTCCGGGGAAAAACTTTTCCTTTCTCTAGACCCAAACCCATCGGGCACGGAAGAAACGGTGGCCGCCCTCGCTTGCGGGGCCTCTTTGTCTGGAGAGGCGCGGATCCCCCAAAGGTTTTTCAGGGATCTCATTCTTCGAACTCGGGCAGAATTAAAGGCCCGTCGTTTAGTTTCCGGTGAAACCGAGGTAACGGTGCGTTGGGCGAAGACGCTTTGGCCCGCTTTTTTTTTAAAAATAAGAGATGGACAGCTTAGCGTTCGATTCCAACAGCGTTCAGATGTTGTCGGGCCCAGTCGAATTCTGACGGTTATCAAAATCTCAACGATCGTACTCTTTGCGGTGGTTTCAGCTGTTTTTCTTTCTTTTAGTAACGGGATTCTCGGGGATTTCCATTCCGCCATTCTTCCGGGCTGGGACATCGCCCTGATGAGTGTTTTTTTTATGGGACAAACCGAGCCGAATTCAAAGTCTTCCTCCCCAGGCTCCATGGCGGATTATTTTCGACGGCTTTCACTCCCTTCCTTCCTCACGCCAGAGGAACAGACCCAACTTAACGAATTCCTTCGTCAGCAGACCGTGCGTTCTTCCCCTCTCACCGTGTCATTACTCAGTCGAACACTTTCTTTGCTCGGAATCAATTTTGACGCGGAGGGGTTTGCTTTTTCCGCTTCCGTTGCTGTCGGAGACAGAACCCACTCTTTTAGTAAGAAAGCCGTCCTGATCGTCTTATTCAAAGCTTTTTGGGAATCACTCACAACGGATTCCACGGTCGAAACCAAACCGATATCTCCCTCATCGGTTTCTTCACCATCAAAAAAAAATGGGGTTTCAGAACCCCCCCCCGCCGAAATTGAACCGATTCTCTTGGATCCATCTCCCAACGAAGAAAAGTCCCAGGGAATCGACACAAGTTTCGATCGGATGGCCGAGTTGCGTGCGATCACGGACGTGGCTCAAACTGGGGTGGCGGCAATATCCGGTATTCAGGAACTGATGACAGACACATACGTTGAACAAGAGGCAAGAACAATCCACGCCGTCTGGATGTTAAGACCGGACACCCAAGACGTGACTCATAAGATAAACATCATCAACGGGTCGTTGGATGATCTCCAGTCAAGAGGGGTTCCGCTTCGAACCCCAGAAAAAGACTATCGGTTTTATACGCTGATCCGAGTGCAACAAACCCCTAATGGCATTGAGGCGATATTCTTTCGTCATAAAACTTCAGAACCGGTGCCTACCGAAAAAGTTCGAAAAACGGGTTTTCCTAAAACCGTTCTGTTGACCCGTTTAATTAATCAATTGGTCATAAAACATAGAACAAAAAAAAGTGGGGCTTCAGAACCCCCCCGAGCCAAAATTGAACCGCCTCTCTTGAATCCATCTCTCGACAATGGGAAAGAGTCCCTGAGAATCGACGCAAGTTCTGATCGGATGGCCGAGTTGCGTGCGATCACGGACGTGGCTCAAACTGGGGTGGTGGCAATACGCGGTATTGAGGAACTGATGAGAGGAAAGCACGTTGAACAAGAGGCAAGAACAATCCACGCCGTCTGGATGTTAAGAGCGGACACCGAGGACGTGGCGCGTAAGATAGACATCATCAACTGGTCCTTGGAAGATCTCCAGTCCAGAGGAATTCCTCTCCGAACCCCAGAAATAGACTATAAGTTTTATACGCTGATTCGAGTGAAACAAACCCGCAATGGAATTGAGGCGACAGTCTTTCGTAATAGAACTTCAGGATTGGTGCCTGCCGAAGAAATCCGAAGAATTCTTTATAGAAAAACCGACTTACTGGTCAATTAAGCCGTCAACTGGCCATAAAACACAGAACAGAATTCCCCTCAGATCTTCTGTCCAACCCAGACCCCCTCGACAGAGGATCCTCCTCGGCACGGCTTCTAAACAGACTGAGACAAATCACCGGTACGGACGGGCTCCCCGGGGTCCCTCCCCAGCTTAAGACGTTGTCCCTCAACCCAGACACCGAATTCCCGGCACTAACCCTTCAGGCCATTTACGGTTTGGGGCGAAATCCGGTCTTGGTTCGAGAAACTATTGACACGATCAACGAATCTTTGGATTTACTCAAAAAACAAGGGAGAGGCTTCTCTTATATACCCCCTGGGGTCAGTGGTCAAAATCCTTTGCGAAACGTTCTTGAAAAAGTGGTCCTTACCAATGGAGCCTTTTCCCTTGTGTTTCGTGAAAAACCCGAAACAAATAAACAGGGGAAGGAGATCCTCGTCAACGGGGCTAGAAGATGGGACGTTTTGAAAAAGCTATTAAAAGAATTCGACCGTAACAAAAGAGATAAATCGAAGGTCTCAAAGAAGAAACCATCACAGCGTTCCCCTCCTTTGTCTCTTTTTTTCCACGCGGGACTCTTGGTGTTTCCAAAAACTTGGCTGGGCAACCCCTCCTTTATGGCTTGGTTTAAGCGAGTCTCTTTCGTTTCGGTTGTTCTGGCGGAAATCCCTGTTTTCCTTTTGGTTGGAGCGGGGATGGACTTGGGTTTTGGGTCAGCGTTTTCTTGGGGGAGTGCGGTGCCGGCCTTGTTGTGGGTTGGAATTCCTTCCCCTTTCATCGCTGGGGTGGGCGTGATGATTTTTATCCTTCTTTTTGTCTCTCTTCACTCCTTACTTTTTCAAGTCATCTCCTTTCGTGGCACGGCTCCGCTCGATTGGTTACGCACAAACACCTATCGGATGAGAGACCAAGTGCAGATCCTCCTTCCGTTTGCACTCTTCGCCGTTTTGGCCTTCCCGTTAAACGGATTTTCTCTGATGGACGGAGGGGCCTTTCTTTTCACACCTCTCCAAGCGATCTCACTCACAGTCGCGGGGCCAGCGGCTCTGGCTGGAATTTACTTCCACGCCCGCCACGATTTGCACACATTGGGAATCTTCGAGAGGAAGACCCCTGTTTTGCCCTCTCGGCGTGAGGTCCCAGCGGAAGCCGTGGCCGCTGGGTGGGTGGCAAAAGCGATGGCCTTGGAAACACGAGAGGCTCCTCCGGCGCTGGAAGAGACGGTCCTTCGTCAGATTTTTTTGCCGGCGGAAAATTTAGGGCTGGCCAGTTTGGGCACTCGTGGAATTGGTCGTCGGCGAAGTTCCTCCGGTGATCGTTTTCATGAGGAACTCCACCGGGCCATCGCGGAGAGACCGACACCGAAAGCGTCCGTTGTGATGGAAGCCCTGTCCGCCTTGTTCACGGGCCGGCCGGTCAAGCCAAACGCTGTCGCGGTTCAGATGCCCATCGTGAGTGAGGACGATGTACCAAAGATTAAAACCTTGTTCCTAAAAATGAGGCAATGGAACCGTGCGCATACGGAATCACCTCTCCGTCTTTTCATCGTGGCGGCGGGACCAGGTGCTTATCAATCTCTGGCGAACCTAATCCAAGAAGACGCTGGCGATGCTCGAGTGATTCAAGGTGGGACGGACGGTCGAACGGTGGACATGGTCCAAGTTAATCAAGAATTTCTAGCGTGGATGGCCGGACAAGAAAATATTTCTCTGACGATCAGCCGGTCGCTGGGGATTTCACTGAACGGGATGGACCGTCTCGCGGATAAAGACAGTTTGTTGGGGCAAGCACTGGAAATATTTAAGATCCGCCCGGTTGAACCAACGGATCTCATAAATCTGCTGGAAACGGTGAATCACGTATTAAAAAATGCCTAGTGCTCTGACCGCTTAATAAGTTCTGTTTTGGCCGGACAATTTTGTGGGGCGACAAGGAGCGAGGAAGGCGCATACTGGTCCGTCGCATGGCTCCGGACACTTGGGGCGACAGAGTCGCTGATGCGGGAGTATGTAACTGACGAGCGACGCCGATCGCCACGCAAAAGTGTCCGGCCCTTCCTTAATAAAGTTCCTCGCTTAAGCGAGGAACCACACAGTGGAGGGAGGCCCGCCTCCGTCCGGCTTCTTCGTTGTTCGTCAGTCACAATGGCCCGCATGGCGACCTCCTCACGCCTCGAATCCGGATCAGACTCGGGCCTCCAAAAAAGAACTTATTAAGCGGTCAGAGCACTAGTGTCTCGGCTTGATAAATTCTGCTGATATTGTATTATCCTCCCAATGGAAGAATGCTGAACAGGGGGATGACATGGGTCACAAAAAAACAACGTCCAGATTGGGGCTTTCTCTTAGGAGGAGG
>Ga0247840_10001738_pt1 | contig 41392 bp, 36 predicted proteins | sample LaCruzMarch2015__FD_192404 | JGI IMG/M metagenome (GOLD analysis project Ga0247840, IMG submission 192404) | Freshwater microbial communities from meromictic Lake La Cruz, Castile-La Mancha, Spain - LaCruzMarch2015_17m | ecosystem: Environmental > Aquatic > Freshwater > Lake | place: Spain... | reverse complement strand
TTTTTTATTTCCTCTTTATTAAAAAAGCTTGCAAAGCTTTTTGATAACCCTTTTATTACATTGCTTTTTAATTGTTAAGTATTAATTGTCAATTATTAAGTCTTAGATTTTAAGTGTTTGTTTATAGTTGTTGTTTAATTAATAGTATCATTCCTTTATCTAATTTGGAAATTGAAACGCCAAAGATAAAATATGTAATAAACGTATGCAAGGAAAATGACATTTAAGTGACATTTAAATGACATCGGTAAAATATGTATTTGCAATAAGCTGAATTTCAACACTCCTAATAAATGTCACTTAAATGTCACGTTTATTTAAAATTGCAGTAGTTTGGCATGATATTTGTCAACCCTACCCACTCATTTTAGTAATTGTTTCATATCTAAAACTATGTGTAGCTTTACGGAGCATAATATACGTTTACGATAAAAAATGCACGCTCGTGATATGTCTATCTTATGCTTACTACAAAGACTGTGAAAGTGCGCAGCTTTGGTAATATCAATCTGTAATCAAATGTATTTATTTACTGTTTCTCATTGTATAATCTTTGTTAAAGATAAAAGCAAAAACCCTTGTCCGGCATTGGCAGAACAAGGGTTTATTATATCAGCGGAGTAGTCAAAAGGCAACTTGCATCAAAAGATATTACTGACAGCTTATATAAAAATAAAGTTTTCTTTGGAAGTTGTTTTTTCGCAATAGTGGCATTGCAGTTTTATGGCATCTTTATCAATTACCGAAAACCGTGTAGGTATATTTTCGTGATTGGTAACGCAATTGGGGTTGATACATTTAATAAATTTATCAACTACTTCGGGTACTTCTACGGCTTTCTTTTCGATAATTTCAAAATCTCTGATCACAATTAAAGTAGCCGAAGGGGCTGCAATTGCAATTTTGTTGATTTCTTCTTTCTCAAAGAACTTGTTTTTTACTTTGATAATACCTTTTTTGCCATATCTGCGACTATCGAGATTGGTGCCAAACAATATCTGATTATCAAAACTATCTAAACCTAAGATTTTGATTACCTGAAATACATTTTTGGATGGGATATGATCAATTACGGTACCGTTTTCCAATGCCGATACGATTAACTCTTTTCTTGTTTTTTTACTTTCCATGGTATGTACAATTAAAAATTTGCAATCTTATTATTTAATACCTAATATCGAAGCCATCAAGGCTTGACGAACATATACTCCATTGCGGGCTTGTTGAAAATAGTAAGCTTCTTTCATATCGTCCACATTTTCGTTAATTTCGTTTACACGTGGCAATGGATGCAATACTTTCATATTTGGTTTGCAATTTCCCAACATATTTCCATTTAAAATGTAAGCATTTTTTACTCTTTCGTATTCCACAGGATCCGAAAAACGTTCGCGTTGGATACGGGTCATGTACAAAATATCTACAAAAGGTATTACTTCATTCAAATCGGTATATTGATGATATTCAAGATTTTTTTCTTTGATATGGCGTTTTACAGCACTGGGTAGTTTTAGTTCATAAGGAGAAACAAAGTGAAAAGTACAATTAAAATTAGCTAAAGCTATTACGTTGGAATGAACGGTTCTGCCATATTTTAAGTCGCCTACAAAAGCAATGTGCAAATTATCTAATTTACCTTGTGTTTTGCGTATCGAATACAAATCGAGCAAGCATTGCGTAGGATGCTGATTGGCACCATCGCCGGCATTGATAATAGGAACAGCAGAAACTTCGCTGGCAAAACGTGCACTGCCTTCCAGCGGATGACGCATTACAATTAAATCGGAATAATTGGCTACTGTTTTAATGGTATCTTTGAGCGATTCACCTTTTTTTACACTCGAACTGGCAGCATCGGTAAAACCGATAACTTTTCCGCCCAATTGATTAACGGCACTTTCGAAACTCAAACGTGTACGTGTGGATGGCTCAAAAAACAAAGTGGCTACCACATAATTTTCGAGAATTTTTTGCTTCGGATTTTTCTCAAATTCTTCGGCAATATCAAGTATTTTTAAATACTCTTCTTTTGAATAATCATTGATGGATACTAAGCTTCTGTTCTTCATAATTCGTTGGTTTTAATTCAATTTTTCTTTTTTCAAATATACTACAAATATTATAATTAATCTGTCTGTTTTTATTTCTTGTATTTTTTTATATCATTTTGTTTTTACTACAAAGTATGGATTGACATCAAACAATTTATGCTACAAAACAAGGCTTTAAAAATAGCGTTGGCTTGTGTAAGCAATACTGAATAGCGAAGTAGAAAAGAAACATAAAAGCAATATAGCTTTTATCGCTATTACTTGTATTGCGTAGAATTTTTAAAGGCATAGTTTTGAAGTAAATTGTTTGCAGTCTTGAATTTTTGTTACTTTTTGTTCAAGCAAAAAGTAAAATAATAAAAAAACTTGCTTGTTGAGTTTGTAGTAATAATGATACATTTTGAAATTGTTATTTTAGACTGATTTATAAAAAAATAATTCAAAAAAAAGGCGACTAATTTAGTCGCCTTTTTAAAAAGATATTAGTTACAGCCGCAACCGCAGCCGCTTTTTTTAACTAAATTATGTTTCTGAACAAAATCAGCAACCACTTCGGTTAAATTAGGATGTCCAATTTCTTGTAATTCGTAATCAACTTTAGTATAAGGTTTGTTGATTTTGATAATTCTTGTCAAATCAATAGGAGTTGCAATAACTACAGCATCGCAATCGGTATTGTTGATAGAAGTTTCTAAATCTTTAACTTGTTCAGCACCGTATCCCATAGCTGGCATTAAAGTACCGATGTTAGGATAAATTCTGAAAGTTTCAGCAATTTTACCAACAACGAAAGGACGAGGATCAACCAATTCTTTTGCGCCAAATTTCATAGCAGCAACAGTACCGGCACCTAATTTCATTTCACCGTGAGTTAACGTTGGACCATCTTCAACAACCAATACGCGTTTTCCTTTAATAAGTTCAGGATTGTGAACAGTTAATGGAGAAGCAGCATCAACTACGATAGCAGTAGGATTGATTTTTGCGATGTTATCTCTAACGATTTGAATTGCTTCAGGAGCAGCACTATCCATTTTATTGATAACGATAACGTCAGCAACGCGGGCAGTAACTTCACCAGGATAATAACTTACTTCGTGACCTGGACGATGTGGGTCAACTACAGTAACAGTTAAATCTGGTTTAAAGAATGGGAAGTCATTATTTCCACCATCCCATAAAACTACATCACATCCATCAGGATCGTTTTCAGCAGCTCTTAAAATTGCTTCATAATCAACACCAGCATAAATAACGTTTCCACGTACTACATGTGGTTCGTATTCTTCCATTTCTTCGATGGTACATTTGTGTTTAGCTAAATCTTCAACAGTTGCAAAACGTTGTACTTTTTGTGCATTCAAATCGCCATAAGGCATTGGATGACGAGCAGCAACAACTTTTAAACCCTGAGCCATCAATAATTCAATAATTCTTCTTGATGTTTGGCTTTTTCCGCAACCAGTTCTAACAGCACCAACAGCAATAACTGGTTTTGTACTTGCAATTTGAGTGTCTTTTGGTCCTAACAAAATAAAATTAGCACCAGCAGCATTAACCACAGAACTAACATTCATTACTCTGTTGTAAGGAACATCGCTGTATGAAAATACACAATCGTCAGCTTTTAATTCTTTTATTAATCTTGGCAATTCTGATTCAGCCAAAATAGGAATTCCTTCAGGGTATAATTCAACGCCTGCTAATTCTTTAGGATATTTTCTTCCATCAATATCAGGAATTTGGGCAGCTGTAAAAGCTACAACATTGTAATTGGCATTGCCTCTGTAATAACAGTTAAAATTGTGAAAATCACGACCGGCAGCTCCAATAATGATGACATTTTTTTTCATTATTTTTTGACCTTTTTATGTTAATAATTGATTGATTTATTATTTTGTTGCAAAGTTAGAATTTTAAGTATAGCGAACAAAGTTTTTTAAACTTTATTTTTAAAAAAATGTTAAATATCTTTTAATCAATTATATACTTTAAATATTTGGGAAATTATTATTTTGGAAAAGCAATTAAACAACCCTCAATTATTTACTATTTACATTCGTATTTCTGAGCTGGGTAAAGTATGCAGCAACTTATCTTTTATTGATTGAGCTATTTGCTGCCAGCTTTGTTCCGAAGATAGCAATAGCCACTACAGATACTGAGCTTATCGGCATTAAAATAGCTGCAACTACCGGCGACATGCTGCCCGATAATGCATAAATAAGCCCAAGAATATTATAAATAAAAGAAATAGTTAAACTTATTTTTACAATATTGAGTGATTGCTTAGAGAAACGAATAATTTTATTTATGTTTTGAAATTTCCCAGCTTCAATAATAATATCCCCTGCCGGCGAAAAATGGTAAATGTCATCAGCAACAGAAACGGCTACGTTGCTTTGCATAAAAGCGCCTGCATCGTTTAACCCATCACCTGCCATTAACACATAATGTCCTTTTTCCTGTAATTTCCTGATAAAATTCATCTTGTCCTGTGGTGTTTGTTCAAACAACAAAGCATCTTCCTCAAAGTAAGTTTTCAGAAATTCTTTTTCCGAAGGATTATCTCCTGACAACAAATAAAGCTTAAAGTTTTGTTTAAGTATTTTTGCAACTTCCAGAAACCCCTCTCTGTATTTGTTTCCGATGGTAAAGTAACCGAAATAAATAGTATCAATTTCGATATAAACTTTTGCCGATCTATCGTCAATATTTATGTTTTCAACGCCTAAATATGCTGCTGACCCAAGCCTTACCCTGCACTCATTTACGATACCAAAACTTCCTTTTCCTGATATTTCAACATAACCTGCAACCGGTAATGTTATTGTTTCCTCAAAATACTTGGAAAGTGCCTGGCTTAATGGATGTGTTGACTGCCGAACCAAAGATACAATGGCAATCATATCTTTATCACTAAGAACAGTACCCGTATAAGTAATATTGTTCTGATCGGGGATAGTAATTGTTCCGGTTTTATCGAATACAATGCAGTCAATCTTTGTAAGGTTTTCGATAATTTGTGTATTCTTCAGATAAACACCTTGTAAGCCTAATAAACGAATGGAATTACCCATTGTAAACGGCAATGAAAGTGCCAAAGCACACGGACAAGTGATAATAAGCACAGATGTAAAAACCAGCACAGCTACATGGAATTGCCCATGCAACCACCAGTATAAGAAACCTGCTATGGCAACACTTACGATGATTAAAGTAAAATAGACACTAATGCGGTCAATTAAGGTAAGCAGATGTTTAGTCGGTTGTTGTTTTGTTTCGCTTTGGTTCCATAACTGTGTAAGATGACTTTGACTTACTTCTTTTGCAACTTTAATTGTAATTGCCCCTTGTACCTGTATGCCACCAGCATAAAGAGGCTCCCCGATTTCTTTACGTATGGGTGTTGACTCACCCGATACAAAGCTGTAATCAATAAGTCCGATGCCATCCACCAGCACTGCATCGGCAGGTATTAGTTCTTTATTCCTTATCAGAAGCAGGTCATCAACTTTAATGTCTTTTAGTAAAATATTTTCTTCTCCAATCTCAGTTCTTTTGGTAACTGCAACCGGAAAGTATGATTTATAATTTCTGTCAAAAGAAAGTGCTTCATACGTTTTACCTTGGTACCATTTTCCTAATAACAAAAAGAACAATAGACCAGAAAGGCTATCGGAATATCCTTGCCCGGTATTGGTAAATATTTCGTAGCAAGTAACAAAAAACAGCGTTAATATCCCCAATGCAATTGGTAAATCAATATTGATAATTTTTTTGCGAATAGCTTTCCATGCTGATATAAGATAATCGCTGCCACAATAAAATACCAAAGGTAACGTCAGAATAAATGAAATATAGCTAAAGAATACGCCCAATAATCCTTCTAGCGGCTTACCGTTAAAATAAACAGGAAGACTGAACAACATTACATTTCCGGCAATGAATCCCGCGATACCTATTTTGTAAGTGAGGGCATTGTTTGTTTTCTTTTTATCCTTTCCTTCAAGTGATTGATGGGATATTTCAGGGATATAGTGTATTGAAACCAGCAATTCAACTACTTGCCGTAAAGTGATTTCCTGAGTATTAAAAGTAATACTACATGTTTTTTTAATAAAATCAACAGAAGATTGCTTTATTCCCTCATTAAGCTTGTTAAGATGTTCAAGCAACCAAATACAAGAAATACAATGGATAGCAGGGATATAGAATGTAAGTTTTGCAAAATTGTTTTCATAAAACTCATAGATACGGATTTGTATCTCTTCTTTATCGAGGAAAGCGTATTTGCCTTTATAACTTATTTCTTCTGCTTTAATACCTGGTAGTTGAGCCAAGGTATAGTATTGTTGAAGTTTGTATTCATTTAATAATTGATAAACCTGTTGACAACCGTTGCAACAAAATTTTTTTTCATTCCAGATGGTTGGGTTTTGTCCACAATCAGCGGCACAATGGATACAAGCGTTTTCGGAGTGCATTTTGTTATTTATTTAGAATGACAACAATCACCATTCTTTTTGATTTCCTGTTGGTCAATATCGGCAGGTTTCAATTGTAATGTAGTTTCGAGTTTCTCAATTGATGGACTAATGTATGGGATGCCAAGGCATAAACCTCTAAGGATAAATAATAAACCTATTAATACAACCAAATACGGAATGAATTTGTTTATTCGATTTCTCAAACTTATTGTGATAGCATTTCCAATCAATGAAATTGCAAGCATCAAGGGTAAAGTTCCTAAACCGAAAAAAATCAGATACAGACTGCCGTAATAAACATTACCTGAAGCAATTGCCCCTATAATTGCCATGTAAACCAACCCACAAGGCAAAAGACTATTCAGCATGCCAATCATGAAAAGTCCTTTGTAAGAACGTAAAGTAAAAAGTTTCTGGATAGCTGTTCGAATAAATCCTGTAAACAAATCAAATTGTTTAAAATGTATTTTTTTGAAAACAAAAGGTGCTAAAACAGAAATTATCAGCAAAATCCCCATTGCTATAGAAACCCATCGTTGAAAGCCAAGCATCATTAACCCTTGTCCAATATAACCAAATATGGCACCCATTATTCCATACATGAATGTACGCCCAAGATTGTATAATATTCCACTTAGCAATCTTTCGGCAAAAGTTCTGCCACGTAATGGAAGGTTAAGAGCAATAGGACCACACATTCCTGCACAGTGCAGACTACCAATTAATCCAAATAAAAAACCTGCAATTATAATTTCCATTAGTTTATAGTTATTTCTTTTTCAAAATTATATATTAAATGCTTATGATTCCATGACATTTTTACCTGATATCGGCCAGATTTTAGTTCAGAAAAAGGAATATTTATTTCATCTGACATTGGAAATTTAATTTTAAAATCCGCTTCTTTGTCAGAAGGATTGTAGAAATGAACAAACAAAGTATCTCCCGAGTTTTCAAGACTTTTACACAAAGATATATTTATATTTGTTCCAATTGGATTTATAGCAATACTATCAAGATATATAGCTGATCTTTTGTTAATTTCAATTTGTTTTGAATAGTCTGCACCTTTTTCATAATAATCATCCGATACAAGGTCTTCTGACTGATTAAGTGAAAAGATAATAAAACCGATTGATAAAAGTAAAAATAAAGTCATGAATGCAAAAACTCCGTGTCCCCAGTTGAATTTCATTTATTTTAATTTTGTGGTCCAATAAAATTTATAACAGTTTTAGCAATCATAGTATTGTTCTCAAAAATGCCAATATCTAAGTTAGTAGTTCGCCCTGTTAATAATTGTTTAGGAAGTTTAATCATCAATACAGTTTCAATGGTTTTTCCTTCCTCAATCAAAGAAATATCATTTGTAAATTCAAGATTTACACCTTGTATTTCCATCAATTTGAATGCTATATGCTTAGCTTTATTTGTTTTGTTTATTATTTTTACATTGTAAATATTCGAAACGTTTGTTGAGTCAATTATCTGACACATGGTTCCTGGCATTCTTATTATAGAAACATCTATTGAATTTCTATTTGAAACTGTAAATCCCAGTACGAAAATAAGAATAAGCAATACTGCCGAGTAAGCATAAGTACGAGCATTGAATATTGATTTTTTCCCAGTTTCTATTCCATTGTATGAATCAAATCTTATCAGATTAACTGGTTTATTAATTTTTTTCATCACATTGTTGCATTCATCAATACAAGCTGTACAATTTATGCACTCGTATTGTGATCCGTTTTTAATATCAATACCCGTTGGACAAACAGCAATACACTGACCACAGTCGATGCAGTCGCCTTCGTTTTTTCTTCCTCTGGGTTCTCCACGTTTAAAATCATAAATTACGGAAATTGATCTTGAATCAAGTAATACACCTTGAAGTCGCCCATAAGGACAAAATACTGTACAAATTTGCTCACGTAAATATGCATAAACAAAATAATAAAATAATGAAACTCCAACCATAAATATAAAACCAAGCTGATTTTCGCTGATAGGAGAGGATATAATTTCAAGTAATTTATCAGGACCTGTAAACCACATGAGAAACACATTGGTGATAAGAAATGATATGATGATAAAACTAAGATGTTTTCCTATTCTCCTGAATATAAAGAAAGCATCTTCTTTTTTGTTCTTTAAATTTTTAAGGGGATTCCCTTCGAAAAGATATTCAATACGGCGGTATATCATTTCCAGAAAAATAGTTTGCGGACAAGCCCAACCACACCATAACCTTCCATAAATAACAGTGAACAAAACTATGCAAACTACGGTAACCAGCATTATCAATGCCATGATAAAAGTATCCTGTGCAAAAAAGAGGTTGCCAAATAATGAAAATTTACGGTTGGCAATATCCAACAACATCAGTGGATTGCCATTGATTTTAATAATGGGAGCCAATACCAGAAATAAAATACAAATCCATGCAAATACAGTACGTCTATTGTACCATTTTCCTTTAGGTTGCTTTGCGAGTATCCTTTTGGTATTACCAGCTTCGTCTAAATTTAGAGGCCTGTCTCGAAAAGCTTCATTGTTAATTTCCATTAGTCTTAGATTACTAGCTTTGGTGTTAGAAAATTGTGTTAAATTACTATTTACATTCTATTCCCTGAGCTGCTTTTCCATTTTCAGGTTTTGACTTACTTAGCGATTTTTTAATATATACAGTCAATTGTTTAATTTGTGATGCTGTTAAAGTTGATTTGAATGGAGTCATTCCTTTTTCGGGTTTACCTTCTGATATTATAAGAATAATTTCCTCATTTTTACAGCCATTTATCCAAAAATTGTCGCATAAATTAGGGCCAATGGCATTCCCTTCGCCTTTTTGTCCATGGCAAGCTATACAACCTTTTTCTTTATATAATTTTCCTCCTTCAGCAATCATTGCTGGTTCTGGTAAAGACCCAGCCTTGCTATCAGCAGTCTGGCTCATCTTTAGTTTTTGAACTTCAATAGAAGATTTGTATTCGCTTACCTGATCCATACCATTGTTAGGATATCCAAAGTATTTCACAGCATAAATACCAGAAAACCCAATGGTAACCAGAAAAAGTAAAATTACCCACATGGGTGACGGATTGTTCAGTTCTTTGATCCCGTCATACTCATGGTCATGGTTTTCTTCTTGTTTGTTGGTTTCATTAATTTTATCTGTAATATTTTCATCCATAATATTCAGTATTAAATGTTTATTTTTTCTCAACAGAATTATCGTTTTCAAAAATTGATTTTTTGTAGTCGACTAATTTCGATTTAGGAATTTTTACAATTCTATAAACCAATATAATAAATAGAGTAAGAAAAATAAGTAATCCGATAATATAATACCATTGGATTCCATTTTCGTTGCCTAATACATCGCTTACAAATCCCATTGTCTTATTTAATTGGTTTATTAGCAGCATGAGAAATATCTTTACCAAGCTTATGTAAGTATGCAATCATTGCAACTATTTCAGAAGTTGGTTTTACTTGAACACCTGAAGCTTTTAAATCTGCAACAATAAGCTGAGCCTGTTTTAAGTATTCTTCGGTAGCAATTTTATCAAAATCTTTAGGATAAGGAATGCCAAGCATTTGCATAGTCCTAATTTTTATTGCAAGCATTGATAAATCAACCTCTTTATTCGTTAACCATGGATAAGCTGGCATTATCGATTGAGGTATCATTTCCAATGGTTTATTAAAATGATTATAATGCCAAATAGCTGTTTTATAGGTAGAACTTCCAATATATCCTGCACGGGCTAAATCTGGACCTGTACGGCGAGATCCCCATTGAAATGGATGATCATAAACAAATTCGCCTATTTTAGAATATTCGCCATATCTGTCGGTTTCATATCTGAGTGGACGTACTTGTTGAGAATGACAATTGTAACAGCCATTGCTGATATAAATATCACGTCCTGCAAGTTCTAATGGAGTATATGGTTTAACTGATGAAATTTTAGGAATATTTGAATCTACTTTCATCATTGGTATAATTTCTACAATTCCTCCAATTACAAGTGCAATAAATACAAAAATAGCGAATCGAACTGCTTTTCTTTCCATCCATCGATGCATAGTTTCGCTGGCAGTGTTCCTTTTATCAGTATTAACAAGTGCAAATGCTTCTGATGCTTCATTGTTTTCAAGAGCTCCAATTTTAATTGTTTTTATTATGTTGAATAAAAACATTAAGAATCCAACTAAAAATAACACACCGCCTACTATTCTCAATACATACATGGGGTGTAAGCGTGAAGAAGTTTCAATAAAATTAGAATAAGCCAATAAGCCGTTGACATTGTATTCGCGTAACATCAACCATTGGGTAATTCCAGCCCAGTACAATGGTATTGCAAACATTAATATGCCTAAAGTAGCAATCCAGAAATGGGTATTAGCGAGTTTTTCGGAATATAGTTTTGTTCTGAATAGTTTAGGAACCAACCAGTATAGCATACCAAAAATTAAACCACCATTCCAGCCCATACCGGCTATATGTGTATGTGCTATGGTCCAGTCAGTAAAATGACTGATGGCATTTACACTTTTCAATGACATCATCGGTCCTTCAAAAGTTGCCATACCATAAGCAGTAATAGCCACTACCATAAATTTTAAAGCTGCACTATCACGTACCTTATCCCAAGCACCTCTGAGTGTTAAAAATCCATTAATCATACCTCCCCAGGAAGGTGCAATGAGCATAATTGAAAAAGTTACACCCAATGCCTGAACCCAATCCGGCAAAGCCTGATATAATAAATGATGAGGTCCTGACCACATATAAATAAAAATCAGTGCCCAGAAATGAATGATTGATAGTTGATAGGAATAAATTGGCCTATCGGAAGCTTTCGGAAGGAAATAATACATAATGCCCAACCATGGAGTAGTAAGGAAAAAAGCAACTGCATTATGCCCGTACCACCATTGAACAACAGCATCTTGAGCTCCGGCGTAAATAGGATAACTTTTTAAAAGAGATACAGGAATTTCAATTGAATTTACAATATGCAACACTGCAACACCAATAAATGTTGCCAAATACCACCATACTGCAACGTAAATGTGTTTGACGCGGCGTTTAATAATGGTACCAATCATATTCCATCCAAAGGTAACCCAGATGATAGCAATCAGGATATCTATAGGCCATTCCAATTCGGCATATTCTTTGCCGGTTGTTATACCTCCAAGTAAGGAAACTGCAGCTAAAACAATGATTAATTGCCATCCCCAGAAATTAATTTTACTGAGAATATCGTTAAACATTCTTGCTTTCAATACCCTTTGTAAGGAATAATATACCCCCGCAAACATGGCATTACCAATAAAAGCAAAAATAACAGCATTGGTATGAACTGGTCTTACCCTTCCAAATGCAGTAAATTCTATTCCAAGATTAAATACAGGAAATGCCAATTGTAAGGCTGCTAACAGACCAACAACAATGGCAACGGCTCCCCAAATTACTGTAGCCCAGATAAAATTTCTAACAATGGCGTTGTCGTAGTTGAATTTTTGTATCTCCATACTTTAAGAATTAAGTGAATTGTTATTTCTTAGTAATTTCTTTTTCCTTTACTTCATCATCATCAAATAATATCCGGATAGATGGTGTATAATTATCATCATATTGCCCAGATTTTACACTCCAGATAAAAAGCCACAAAAAAATAATTGCAGCAAAAAGACTGACTCCTATTAGTAAGTAAAGAATATTCATAATAAAATAAGGTTCAAAGATAATATTTTTTTTAATTGAAAATAAAAAAACTGATTTATAGCAATTAATTTGTGAGATATCTTTTAATTAATATCAATAACAAGTCAATATTATGTATGATTGCTACGATTTCATTTTTATTAATTACAATAATATTTTAAGAGTAGTTTAAAAGAAAATGTGCTTTATTTGATTATTCTTTATCTGCAAAGAATACCTCATCATTATCCAAAATTTTCAGTTTTACTATACATACGTTGTTTACTAAAGATAAATCTTTCTTTGTTTTCACTCGTATGTAATTATCTGTAAATCCAAAAATATAGCCATTGTGAATGTCCGATTCAAATAGTACTTTTCTGACGGAAGTTGTGTTTTCGAGGTAAAACTCATGTTTCTTTTTATCTGAAAGAATTTGCAAAGCTTTACTTCTTTCGCGGCGAATGTTTACAGGTACTTTATTTTCTAATTTAGCTGCTATGGTATCGGGTCGTTCGGAATAGGTGAAAACATGGAGGTAGGATATGGGCAAAGCTTCAATAAAATCATACGAATCCTTAAAATCTTCATCCGTCTCACCCGGAAATCCGCAAATGACATCTGCTGCAATACATGCATCGGGCATAACAGATTTTATTTTATACACCCTTTCGGCAAATAATTCACGCTGATAATGGCGTTTCATCATTTTCAGAATTTTATTGCTGCCCGATTGCAAGGGGATGTGGAAATGGGGTAGGAATTTGCTGGAATTTGCAACAAATTCAATAATTTCATCGGTCAGCAAGTCGGGTTCTATGGATGATATACGGTAACGTTCAATGCCGTTAACTTTATCCAACGCTTTTATCAATTGCAAAAAACTTTCGTTGTTTTGTTTGCCGAAATCGCCAATATTAACGCCTGTTAAAATTACTTCTTTCAATCCTTCATTGGCAATTGCTTCTGCTGATTTCACAATATTTGCAATGGTATCGCTTCGGCTTCTGCCTCTGGCAAACGGAATGGCACAATACGTGCAGAAATAATCGCAGCCATCCTGAATTTTCAGGAAAGAACGGGTGCGGTCGCCGGAGGAATAGGAGGGGACAAAAGCATCTGATTTCTCCATCTGTTTTACATCGCAATAAGCACAGTTGGTTGCGGTATTGTTTTTGCGATTGCTGATGATTTCAAATAATTTGTGTTTTTCGTTATTGCCTATAATTAAATCAACGCCTTCTATTTCCTGTATTTCTTCGGCTTTTAACTGAGAAAAACATCCGATTACAGCTACCTTGGCATCAGGATTGCGGTTTATTGCACTTCTGATGGCAGTTTTGCATTTCTTTTCTGCAATAGATGTAACGGTACAGGTATTGATAACATACACATCGGCTGTTTCTTTGAAATCGGCTATTTCATAGCCATTTTCAATAAATTGTCTGGATATTTGGGAGGTTTCGGCAAAATTTAGTTTGCAGCCAAAGGTTTGGAAAGCTATTTTTTTATTCACGCTGCAAAAATAAAAAAGTTTAGGCAATAGTTTTTATTATTTTTTTAAATGACCCATTTCGACAGCCTCAATGAGCACCGGACACTGAGCTTGTCGAAGAGTCTCTTCGACAAGCTCAGCGATCGGTTTTTCAACAAGCTCCATGCAATAACCCTTAGGGTGCAAAGCACCCTAAGGGTTGAAGTACAATGGAAAGTCACTTCGACAAACTCAATGACCAGTTTTAAAATAAAAGAAGAATAAACATTCAGAATATAAGACACTTAAAAAAGTTAAGCAAAAAAAGAGCAAGAAAGTTTGTTAAAATTTACATTTTGAAAATTATCATATTATCTTTGTGAACTAATTCACAATAAAAATAGATATTAAATTGGAGTCCAGAAGCCACTCAAAAAAACAGGGCGTACCTGAAAAGCCAGATGAGTTTGAAAATCACAAATAAATAATTTTATATGAAGTCAATATGTGGAAAAACAAAAGAACATGATAAAGATCGTTCATTTCTAATATCCTACATCTCGCTACAACGAAGTTTAGGAATTTTAGGTATGTCGTTACCTATTGTTTTAATAATAGGCTCGCTTATCTTTAATTGTTGTCAGCAGTTTCAGCCATCTATAAGTCATTATTACTACACGGTAATGGGGAATTATTTTGTAGGGACCTTGTGTGCTTTTGGTTTGTTTTTGTTAATGTATAAGGGTTATGACAGAATAGATAATATCATTGGAAACATAGCCGGATTATGTGCAATTTTAGTTGCTTTCTTTCCCACTAAATGTTACGCTTCTTCTCAATGTGAATTCTTTATTTTTCAGGATAGAGTACCTGTAGATTTAATTCATTATATAGCAGCCACTATTTTGTTTTGTTGCTTTGCTATTTTTTCACTCTGTTTATTTACAAAATCAAATGCTAAAGTTGAAGCTCATTCAGCTAAAGAAAAAAGAAATATCATATACAGAGTTTGCGGATATATTATTTTAATTTGTATAATATTCATTGCTTCTTATCAGCTAATTATCTGCGAAAGTTTAAGAAAACAATTAGAATGTTACAGACCAACCTTAATTTTTGAAAGCTTTGCTTTAATAGCTTTTGGCTTATCTTGGTTAGTAAAAGGAAATACAATTTACAGAGATAAATAATGATTTAATAAAAAAAGTGGAGACCAGAAACCATATTCGGTCATCGATTTTCGGACACTTAGCTTGTCGAAGTGCCGAGATGCCGAAATCAAACGGGGCGTAACCTGAAAAAGCCAGATGAGTAGGGAAAATTTAAAAACAAATAATAAATATGAATGGATTAAAAGTAATTGCTATTGCAAAAAATGAAATAGGATATGTAGAAGAACCTATAAATTCAAATGAAACAAAGTATGGAAAATGGTTTGGTTTAGATGGTGTTGCTTGGTGTGCAATCTTTGTAAGCTGGTGTTACGATAAAGCTGGTTTTCCCCTTGGAAATATTGGATTTTCGAAAGGAATGGCAGGTTGCCAGACTGCTGTTGCTTTTTTTAAAAAAACAAATCAAATAACCTCTAATCCCATTGAAGGTGACATTGTATTTTTTGACTGGAATAATGATGGTAGATTTGATCATACTGGTTTGTTTGTAAAGAAAATTGATGATAATACGATTGAAACAATTGAAGGAAATACATCAATAAATAATCAAAGTAATGGTGGGCAGGTAATGATAAGACAACGTAAATTTGGGATGGGAACTTTATTTGTACATCCCAAATGCTTATAAGTAATTATTAATATTAAATATTTATTGAATAAATTTAATAAAAAGTTTAACAATAAGCATAATTAAAATATAAGTGGAGACCAGAACCCACTCTAAAAAACGGGGCGAAACCGAAAAGCCTTATGAGTAGGGAAAATATATAAATACATAAAAAAATGATTAATACTGGGTTAACTAAAATTGAAAAGGAAATGCTAAATTTCAATTTTGAAGAGTTTCAAGTTCAAACTCTCAATGCGCAGAAATCAATTGCATCTGCTAAAAGTGCAACAGATGTAATTTCTGAGATTTGTAACGTTTGGAGTAAAATTAGAAAGTATGTAATACTTACCTACAATATACCGGTTGTAGGAAAATTCATTAAAATTTTGGGTGATTTGTTAGATACTATTTGTAAAGCAAAGTAAGATAGTTAAAATTACAGATTCGGTAAAAGCAAAGCTTTTGCCGAATCTGTATCTATATTAAGAATTATTTGCGTATCTATTTTTTAGCAAACTAATACAATTTAAATTTATAAGATTAATACAAACCAATTACATATAATATAATCATAATGAAGAGCTTTGCAAATTGCATTCGATATGTGTTTAAAAAGAAATAAAAAAATAAAACAAAATGAAAAACCTAATTCTCACAATGCTCATAGCAGCATTATTTTTTACAGGCAAGGCATACAGCCAAAGCTATCCCGAAATGATAACTGTAGAAGGTGGCACTTTTACTATGGGCGATACCGAAGCGGAAGGCAGTAGCGATGAACAACCTACGCATGAAGTTACGCTTAAAACATTTAAGATAGCCAAAACAGAAACTACCGTGGCACAATACCGTGCTTATTGCAATGCTGCCGGAGTAAAAATGCCCGATCCACCAAGCTGGGGCTGGACAGACAACCAACCGATAGTAAATGTAAGCTGGAACGATGCTGTAGCTTATTGCGACTGGTTGAGCGACAAAACAGGCAATATGTACCGCCTGCCCACCGAAGCCGAATGGGAATATGCAGCCCGTGGTGGCAAATTGAGCAAAGGCTATAAATACAGCGGAGGGCAAAGTATGCCGGGTGTGGGATGGTTTGCCGAAAACTGCAACTCCCAAACACAGGCAGTTGCTCAAAAACGCCCCAACGAGCTGGGCTTATACGATATGAGCGGTAATGTATGGGAATGGTGCAAAGACTGGTTTGGAGCTTATACAGCTAATCCACAGACTAATCCTAAAGGTGCTGCAACGGGGTCTGCCCGTGTGTTGCGTGGCGGTAGCTGGGGCGGCACCGCTGCTGGCTGCCGGGTTGCTTACCGTTACCGCGACACTCCCGACCGCCGTTACTGCTACTACGGTTTTCGTGTGGTGTCGCCCGAGTAAACAGTGGTTAATTCTTCCATCCTTTTAAGCCAAAATAAAAGCGTTTTGCTTAAAGAAGGAGCGAGGGACGAGCGACTGATAAAGCAAAACGGCATTTCGACAGGCTCAATGACCTATTTCGACAGGCTCTGCAACCTTCGGACGCTGAGCTTGCCGAAGCGGGAAGATGGAAGCGGGAAACAAGGGGAAGTGTCATTTCGACAAGCTCAATGACCAGTACTTCGGTGCTTCGATATGCTCAATGACCAGAAAAAAAAACAGTATGCAAATAAAACTTTTTAATATACCTATTACAGATAATGGCATTGCTTTAAGTGAATTAAATCATTTTTTGGCATCACATAAAGTATTGGAAGTAGAGCAGCATTTTTATCAAAACGAGAAAGCTTGCTCTTGGAACTTTTGTGTACGATATATTAATGGGTTGCCTAATAGCGACAGCAGCTTTAACAAAGCAAAAACAGATTACAAAGCTATATTAAATGAGCATGAGTTTTCTGTTTTTAGTACATTGCGTGAATACAGAAAAACCATTGCATCAAATGATGCAGTTCCTGCTTATGCTGTATTTACCGATGAGGAACTTGCTAATATTGCCCGTTTACCATCAATTGGTGCAAACGAACTTATTACCATAAAAGGAATTGGGGAAAAGAAAGTAGAAAAGTATGGTAAGTTATTGGTAGAAATGTATTGTTCAAAAAAAGATAAGCAATGAAACGTGAAACCAATTTAATTGAAAAAATAGCTGACCCTGATAATTTGCGTTTGGCATATTGGAAAGCTCAAAGAGGGAAAAGCTGCAAGCAAGATGTTTTGTTGTTTCAAAAACAATTAGATGCAAATTTGCTTAGTTTAATTACTCAAATACAACAAGCCAGCGTAATTGTTGGTAATTATACTTATTTCACTGTTTTTGATCCCAAACAAAGGCTGATATGTGCAGCTGCTTTTCCCGAAAGGGTATTGCATCATGCAATAATGAATATATGTACCGCTAATTTTGAAAAATATCAGCTATTCGATAGCTATGCAAGCAGGCTGGGTAAAGGTAGTTATGCCGCTTTACAGAGAGCTATGTATTATCAGCGTAAATATAAATGGTTTTTAAAATTGGATGTTCGTAAATATTTCGATTCTATTGATCATCAAATATTAATTGAACTATTAAGCAGTCGTTTTAAAGAAACAAAATTAAATAATATATTTTACGATATAATTGATAGCTATCATGTTGAAACAAACAAAGGTCTTCCTATTGGTAACTTAACAAGCCAATATTTTGCCAATCATTATCTGGCTGTAAGCGATCATTATATAAAGGAACAATTAAAAATTGAGGGTTTTGTAAGGTATATGGACGATATGGTATTATGGGACAATGATAAAGATGCTTTAAATAATAAAGGCAAACAATTACAATCGTTTATAAAAACGTTTTTAAAATTAGAATTAAAGCCATTTTGTTTGAATACAACTCAATTAGGTTTACCATTTTTAGGCTATACTATTTATCGCAATATGCTAAGATTAAACAGACGCAGTAAAAAACGATTTATAATTAAATTAAATAAATATGAAGAAAACTTAAAAATTAATTACTGGAATCAAACCGAATTTCAAAAACATGTATTACCTTTGTTAGCATTTACAAAACATGCCGATAGCTTTTGCTTTCGCAAAAAATGTATGGAGAAAATATATGGGCAATAGCTGTAAAGGGTCTAACCGTGTGTTGCGTGGCGGTAGCTGGAACAACACCGCTGCTAACTGCCGGGTTGCTAACCGTAACAACAACACTCCCGACAACCGTAACAACAACAACGGTTTTCGTGTAGTGTCGCCCGAGCTTAAAAGGATGGATGGATTTCCACTGTTAAACCGGCTATTGCACCATTCCCTTTATGGGAAAATAATAAATTATAAAGACAGTATTAGTAAAATATTTATCTTTGAAAGTTCTGTCTTTTTATTCTTAAATAAATTTTAATATTATTTAATACAAACCAAATGAAAAACTTAATTCTCACAATGCTCATAGCAGCATTATTTTTTACAGGGCTTAAAGCCCAAACCACCACCACAGCCATTAAGCCCGATATGGTTAAAGTAGAAGGTGGCAGCTTTTATATGGGTAGCAATAGTGGCGAAGAAGACGAAAAACCCAGCCATTATGTAACGGTAAGCAGTTTTAGTATGTGTACACACGAAGTAACTGTAGCCGAATACAAAGCATTTTGCCAGGCTACTTCCCGCCCGATGCCCGAAGCTCCAAGCTGGGGATGGAACAACAAACACCCAATGGTTAATGTGAGTTGGAACGATGCAGTGGCATATTGCAACTGGCTGAGTGATGAACTAAACGGCGATTACCGCCTGCCCACCGAAGCCGAATGGGAGTATGCTGCCCGTGGTGGCAAAAAAAACACTTCTTATATTTATGCAGGCAGCAACGATATGGACGAGGTAGGTTGGAATCAGGATAACTCTGGTGCACAAGCCAACTCGGTAATGAAGAAAAAACCAAATGAACTGGGTTTGTACGATATGAGTGGCAATGTATGGGAATGGTGCAGAGATTGGTACGAAAAAGAATACTATGCTAAATCTCCTTCTACCAATCCTAAAGGTGCTGCAACGGGGTCTGACCGTGTGTTGCGTGGCGGTGGCTGGGGCGACTCCGCTGCTTCGTGCCGGGTTGCTGGCCGTAGCGACTTCACTCCCGACTACCGTGACTTCAACGCGGTTTTCGTGTAGTGTCGCCCGAGTAAACAGTGGTTTATTTATCCATCCTTTTAAGCCAAAATAAAAGTGTTTTGCTTAAAGAAGGAGCGAGGGACGAGCGACTGATAAAGCAAAACATCGTCTCGACTTCGCTCGACGACCGAAAGCAAGGAGACCGAGCGAAGCCGAGGGAGAAATATCGTCTCGACTCCGCTCGACGACCTAAAATACGGACACCGAGCGGAAATAATAACCGGACACCGAGCGGAGTCGAGGTGGAAGTGAAGTAATAACAAACTAAAATAAAAACAATTAAATAAATTAAATAACAAAACAATGAAAAAAGTATTATTTGCAATAGCCTGTATATTGATAATAGGCTTTAGTGCTAAGGCACAGGTGGTAATGGCAGTAGGTTACGATAAAGAGGGCTCAGCTGTAGAATACAAAGTATTCAAAGGCGAATATTTTAAGGCCCTTAGGGAAGCCAAAGCATGGATAAAAAACCATGGCAACGAAAGAGATGCCTTCAGAACAGATGGTGGCGAATTAGAAAAAGGCATTTATGTAGTGGTAAAAGCATCTTATTTGTTGTCGGATGGCAGCCGGAGAACCAGTTATGGCATAGGTGCAAGCAAAGACTCTCCAGATGAAGCTACAAAAAGTGCAGTTGATCAATTGAGTACATACGATCCGTTATGGAATAAAAGTGATGGTTATGATGTAAGCGAAAGTGATAGATTTAATACAAAAGAAGAATAATTAAAAACAAATAAAAATGAAAACAAAATTAACAATTATCGTATTGATGTTATTAGTATTAACATCCTTCAAATTACAGGCACAGGAAGATAGTCCCTGTTACTATTTCGGCTATGCTTATTGCCCTAAGACAAAAGTAATTTATATCTCAAATGTTGTACGTCATACACATCATTACAACTATAATATCCATTATTCCCGTCAGGTTGAACATCAATGGGAAGATTATGTAAGTACTTATTTAAATGAAAAGGGTGTAGTAAATTCATACTCTTCTTATACATACATGGGAGGTAATAGCGATAACAAATGCTTTACCTATAATGAAACAGCAAATTTAATAAAAGAAGTAAAAAAAGAATATACCGAAAAGGGATATAAGGTTAAAGAGATAATTGATTTCCATTATAATCCGGAAGATTAATTTTTAACCACATACAACGGAATTCACATAAAGGATAGCAAGTGTAATGAATTGGACATTATACCTGCTGAAATGTTGCTATTTAATAATTCTTAAAATGATATACAAAAGAATAATATTGCTATTTTTAATGCTGTTATTATGCAGAAATACATATTCGCAAATAGTTTTGGTAGTTGCCAAAGACAAAGACCATTCGGCTATAGATTTTAAAGTGGAATGGGGTTATACTTATCATTACGAAGCCAAAGATGCAGCCCAGAAATACATGGCAAATAAAGGATATACTACCGTGTCGGATCAGCCTTGTGAGGAGTGCGGCGATACAATTAAAGAAGGGGTTTATGTAGTTATTAAAACTACCTATCAAACTTATGATAAGAAAACAAGAGTTAGCTATGGAATGGGAGCAAGCCGCTCGTCGGCTCAGGAAGCAGAGCAGTGGGCAGTTAAGAACTTAGGTATATACGATTGGTCGTGGAAAAAGAGCAATGGCTATGTGGTAGTAGAAACCAATAATTTTAAAAACAGCGAGGTACGTAAGTTTATTTATATTGTAGAAAAAGCAAAGGAGTTTACATGTGGTGAGTATGCTGTAAAATACAAAGTTTTAGCCAGTGAAATGTCATCAACTGTATATGCAAAAATGAAAAGCAGTATAAAGGACAATGCTGTTTCAAGAAACCAACCATCACCCGATATGGGTTGTTTCAGAATCAGCAAACGATATGTAGCTGTATTAAAATGCCTCAAAACATGTAATAGCAAACAAATTGCATTCTATAAGTTTGTAGAAGCAAATGATGCCTCAGAGCTAAAAGCCATAGCTCCCATGCAAAAGGATGAAGTATTCAATGGTTCGGGCTACAGCTATTTTGTAGAGGAAATGATAGAAGTACAATCATCATCCAATTCCAATTCCGATTCAATGATAGATAGCTTTATTAACTTTGTAAATCCCTTATTAAAAGGCTTAAATCTGATAAAAAATAATGGATCCGTTGCAATAGGTTCACGTGGCTAAATTATAGTTTAAATTGCTGCGGAAATCGTTCCATACAAATCATAATCTTCTGCATGGGTGATTTTTACCTGATAAAAATTACCCATACTTAATTTCTTATCAGAAGTAATCAGCACTTCGTTATCTACTTCGGGAGAGTCGAATTCTGTTCTGCCTATCCAGTAATCGCCTTCTTTGCGGTCGATAATGGTTTTATAAACTTTGCCGATTTTAGCATTGTTTATATCAGCAGAAATCAATTGCTGTAATTCCATAATTTCTGAGCGTCTTTTTTCTTTGGTTTTGGTAGAAATAGAATCCTTCAGCTTATAAGCCGAAGTGTTTTCTTCGGGCGAATAGGTAAATACACCCAATCGCTCAAATTTACTTTCGGCAACAAAACGTTTTAATTCTTCAAACTGTGCATAAGTTTCACCGGGATATCCAACAATTAATGTAGTTCTGATTGAGATTCCCGGAACTTTTGCTCTCATTTTTGCAACCAACTCACGGGTTTTGTTTCCATCGATGTTGCGTTTCATAGAGGCAAGAATATTGCTATTGATGTGCTGTAGGGGTATATCTAAATATTTGCAAATATTATCATGTTTTGCCATCACTTTCAACACTTCCATGGGAAATGAAGCAGGATATGTGTAGTGCAGACGTATCCATTCCAAACCATTGATAGCAGCCAGCTTTTCTAACAATTCAGCCAATTTGCGTTTTTTATACAAATCCATGCCATAATACGTCAGGTCCTGTGCTATCAGTATCAATTCTTTTACTCCTTGTTTTACCAACCATTCAGCTTCGGCTACCAAATCTTCTATAGGTTTTGAAATGTTTTTTCCACGTATGAGGGGAATCGCACAAAAGGAACAGTTGCGGTTACAACCTTCGGCAATTTTTAAATACGCATAATGCTTGGGTGTAGTAAGCATTCTTTCACCCAACAATTGTGTTTTGAGGTCAATTTCAAGTGTTTTTAATAAGTCAGTTAAATCGTTTACACCATAAAATGCATCTACTTCCGGCATTTCCTCTGAAAGTTCTTTTTTATACCGTTGAGATAAACATCCCATTACGTAAACTTTCTTTATTTTTCCTGTTTTCTTGGCTTCCGAAAAGTTTAAAATGGTATCAATAGATTCTTGTTTGGCATCAGCAATGAATCCGCAGGTATTGATAATGATGATATCAGCATCCTCTTTTTCAGATTCATGAACAACATCATAGTTGTCCTTTAATTGACGCATGAGTTGTTCTGAATCTACAAGATTCTTAGAACATCCCATGGTGATGATGTTGATTTTTTGTTTGGGTTTTGTTTTCAATGGTTTCGTTTTTTATAAAAAGTGCAAAATATTGTAAATTCAAAATTACAATGGTTTTACTGATTTATTTTTTCGCTATAACTAACTATGAAGTTAGGATCGACCTCAAAGAATTTACGTAACAAAACAAGGCTTTAAAAATAGCGGTGGCGTTGTGCTAAGCAATACAGAATAGCGAAGTAAAAAGAAAAATAAAAGCAATACTGCTATTATCGCTATTACTTGTATTGCGGGGTTTTTAAAGGCGTAGTTTTGAAGTAAATTTTTTGCAGTCTTGAATTTTTGTTACTTTTTGTTCAAGCAAAAAGTAAAATAACAAAAAAATAGTTGAGTTTATGGTGAAAAGATGCATTGAGATATTTTTTTTAAACTGCTTGAAAAAACTAACTAAACAGTGATTCCACAAAAGCTTGCTTATTAAATACCTGCAAATCTTCCATTTTTTCTCCAATGCCGATATATCTTACTGGAATTTTAAACTGATCGGAGATTCCAATTACAACACCTCCTTTGGCTGTGCCATCAAGTTTTGTAAGAGCCAGTGCATTCACTTCGGTAGCAGCTGTAAATTGCCGGGCTTGTTCAATGGCATTCTGACCTGTGGAAGCATCCAATACCAACAAAACTTCATGGGGAGCATCCGGTATCAGCTTTTGCATTACCCTTTTTATTTTGGTTAGTTCGGTCATTAAGTTGATTTTGTTATGCAAACGGCCAGCTGTATCGATTATTACCACATCCGATTTGCGGGCCAGTGCTGAAGCAACAGTATCATAGGCTACAGAAGCAGGATCTGCATTCATACCCTGACTGATAATAGGAACGGCCACACGATTTGCCCATATAATCAACTGATCAACAGCGGCAGCCCTGAATGTATCAGAAGCACCTAATAAAACAGATTTACCTGCAGATTTGAACTGATAAGCTAATTTGCCAATGGTAGTGGTTTTGCCCACACCATTAACACCAACTACCATTATTACATAAGGTTTCTCACCTGTTGGAAAGGAAAAGTCATCCCGGTTTTCAGCTTCATTCTTTTGGAGCAATTCAGCAATCTCTTCTTTGAGGATGCCGTTTAATTGTTCAGTACCCAGGTATTTGTCTTTGGAAACTCTTTCCTGGATTCTTTCAATAATTCTTAGTGTAGTTTCTACACCAACATCTGAAGAAATAAGGATTTCTTCGAGTTTATCCAGCACTTCATCATCAACCTTCGATTTACCAATGATGGCTTTCGAAATCTTCGCAAAAACACTTTCTTTCGTTTTTGTGAGGCTTTTATCAAGGTTTTCTTTCTTTTCCCTTGAAAAAATAGAAAATATTCCCATAAAATAATTGAATTTAAGTGCTAAGATAGGTTAATTTTAGCAAATGATGGATATAAATAAAAAAAAGTCCCGAGAAAAGAGTCGGGACTTTTCTGTAAAATTCAAAATAAGCCTATGCTTTTTTTGCTAAATATTCTTTCACACTATCATTAGGTATGATAGATTCTTTCCACATATAAGCACCAGTTTTAGGTGATCTTTCCATGTGATATACTTTTGCGAAATCCTTACCTGTGGATGTTCTTAACGTTGCAACTACTTTCTTTGCCATAATTCAAACTTATTTAATTTCTTTATGAACTGTCATTTTTTTAAGGATGGAGTTGTATTTTTTCAACTCTAATCTTTCAGGTGTATTTTTTTTATTCTTGGTAGAAATATACCTTGAAGTACCTGGCATTCCGCTGGTTTTGTGTTCTGTGCACTCCAATATTACCTGTACTCTTGCTTCTTTGCTCTTTTTGGCCATCTCTTTTGATTTTTTGAGGGCTGCAAAATTACATACAAATTATTTAAAAACCTAATGTTTTTTTAAAATATTTTCTTTAATTTTGAAACCTTATACGCATTTAATGATTTGGCAAAATTACATAAAAAATTTTAATTCTTTTCTCCAATTAGAAAAATCTTTATCAATTAATTCTGTTTCAGCTTATATACATGATATTGAGAAATTTGTAGAATTTCTTGATCTTCATCAAATAGAATTATCTCCTCAGCAAGTTGAATTAAATCATCTTCAAGATTTTATTAGATGGATCAATGATTCAGGACTTAATGCCCGTTCGCAGTCAAGAATTATTTCAGGTATCAAGGCTTTTTTTAAATACCTTTTACTCGAAGATATTATCGATGTAAGTCCTGCTGAATTATTAGAATCGCCTAAAATAGGTCGTAAATTACCGGATACACTTAATGTAACAGAGATTAATAAACTCATTATCGCTATTGATTTGAGAACAGCAGAAGGTCAAAGAAATAAAGTGATGTTGGAAACGCTATATAGCTGTGGACTAAGAGTTACAGAGCTGATAAATCTTAAAATTTCCAACCTTCATTTTAATGAAGAGTTTATTATCATTACAGGAAAAGGTAATAAAGAACGATTGGTGCCAATTGGGAAATTTGCTATTAAATTGATAAACTCTTATTTAAAAGAAAATAGAGTTCATATAAATATTAAAAAGGGAAATGAGGATTTTGTTTTTTTAAATAGGAGAGGGGCAAAATTAACACGTGTTATGGTTTTTACGATTATTAAACAATTGGCTGAAAAAATTGGATTACATAAAAAAATAAGTCCACATACATTCAGACATTCTTTTGCAACACATTTGATTGAAGGTGGAGCAGATTTAAGAGCTGTTCAAGAAATGCTAGGGCATGAATCTATTACAACAACAGAAATATACACTCATCTCGACAGAGAATTTTTAAGAGATAATATTTTATCTTTTCATCCGAGAGCAAGAAAAAAATAAAGGCAGATTATTGAATCTGCCTTTATTTTTGAAGAAGAAATAAAATCTTTAAGAAACAATTTTAGCATTTACGATATCCATAATTTCAGCTTCAAGCTGTTTGGCTTTTGCTTCAATTTCGTCACCTTTAGTTAAAATAGTATCTACATAAGTTTTGTCTTTTAAACCACTCGCATTGATTTTTACATTCAGAAAAGCTCCCATCACAGCAGATCGGGCACATAATGCTCCAACTCCGGCATCGGTTACTGAATTTGGATTTCCTATTTCAGCCATTGCTTTGATTAGTTCAAATGAATCGAAAACTCTTTCCATGGTTCTGAATGGAACTTCTGTAGCATATTTAGTGGCTTCCTGGATGGCAGCAGTTCTTGCAGCTTTTTCATCATCTGTCTTTTTTGGCAAACCAAAAGCATCCATAATTTTATTGAAAGCATTGGTGTCTTCATCAACTAAAAACAATAATTCATCTTTGATTTTCTGACCTTTTTCAGCCCAAATGGAGAATTCTTCCCATCTTTCGTCCCAGCCTGCTTTATGAGATGACAGATTGGCAACCATAGTTGCCAATGATGCACCTAAAGCACCCATATAAGCTGAAATAGAACCACCACCCGGAGCGGGAGATTCAGAAGCAGTTTCGTTGGCAAAACCGGTACAGGTCATGTCGATTAATTTCTTGCTTTTATTTTCTGCTTCCAGAACATATTCGATGATTTTTTCTTCAGCAATAAAAGGTTTTAAATCATCCAAACCCATTGATTTAATAGCAATTTTGATGATTTCTGCTTCGGAGATACCTACTGAACGCTGTTGTTTTAACAAATAATGTTTTCCTGCATCAATAATAGCTCTTTTGGGAACCAAACCTACGATTTCAAGTCCCGTAACTCTAACACCACGATTAGCAGCTTTGGCACTTACTTCATCAAAAGCAAAATGCAAAGGAGTATCGGAAATATTTGTAATATTCATAGAAACCTGAGCAATACCATATTCTTCAATAAACCAGCCAATTGCCTTGGTACCTTTTAAAGTTCCGGGTATCATCACCTGATTTCCTTTTTCATCTAAAACTACTTTACCAGTTGCAGGATTACCTTCACGCATCGGACGACCTTTTTCGCGAACGTCGAAAGCAATGGCATTGGCTCTTCTGGTTGAGGTAGTATTTAAATTATAATTTACTGCAATTAAGAAATCGCGTGCACCAACTGCTGTAGCTCCTGAGCGGGCAATGCTTTCGTTGAACTGAATTGGTCCGAAATCAGGTTTCCATTCTTCGGTTGCAATACGATCTTTAACGGCTTCATATTCACCCTGACGGCATTTTGCTAAATTGCGACGAACAGGCTGTGTGGCTGCACTTTCATAGCAATAAACCGGAATTCCCAATTCTTCGCCAATACGTTTTCCTAATTTATGAGCATATTCCACAACTTCTTCCATGGTAATTCCTGCAACAGGAACTAAAGGACATACATCTGTGGCACCAAAACGTGGGTGATCGCCTTTATGGTTTCTCATATCAATCAGTTCCTGAGCTTTTTTAATGGCTTTAAAAGCAGCTTCAATAACTTCATCAGGAGTACCGACAAAAGTAACTACAGTGCGGTTGGTAGTTGCACCAGGATCAACATCAAGCAATTTTACACCTTCTGATTTTTCGATTTCATCAGTAATTTGTTTGATGATTGCCATATCGCGTCCTTCACTAAAATTTGGAACGCATTCAATGAGTTTCTTCATTTTATATAAGTTGTTTTTTTTGCTTGCAAAATTATAATTTTTTAGCTATTATAAAGCATCTCTGATATAAAGATATTTTTTTTGTTAAACTACGTTTTTAATGATTTTAAGATAGTAGGATATAGAATAGTAAAGACAGTTAACTTTCGACAAAGTTTACTTTATAGATTATCAACTTTTTTAAAACCTTATGAACTCAATCCAATAATAAGCATAATTTCTTCTACATACTTTCTATCGTTCGATAAACAAGGTACTTTATGTTGTCCGCCTAGTTTTCCTTTCGATTTAAGCCAGTTGTAAAAAGTGTTTTTTGGAACAGACCTAACAATAGGTAAATGAAGCATAAGACTATGGTATCTCTTGGCTTCATAATCAGAATTTAAAGATTTTAGAGCATTGTCCAATATTTCAGTGAAGTATTCAATACTTTCAGGTTCTTTGTCAAATTCTATTAACCATTCGTGAGAAGCATTTTTTCCTTCTTCCAAAAATATTGGAGCAGCAGTAAATTCTACAATACAAGCATTGGATTTTTCGCAAGCAATAGCTAAAGCATTGATAGCATTATCTACTATCAATTCTTCGCCAAAAGCGTTGATATAATTTTTTGTACGTCCGGTAATCTTAATGCGAAAAGGATTAAGAGAAGTAAATTTAATAGTATCTCCAATCATATAACGCCACAAGCCTGCATTGGTAGATATAATCAAAGCATAATTTACATCTTTGCTTACTTGTTCGAGAGTATATGTTTTAGGTTTTTCTGTATCAACTAATTCAACAGGTAAAAATTCATAATAAATACCATAATCAAGCATAAGTAATAATTCATCCGAATTGGGATTGTCTTGTATTCCAAAAAAACCTTCAGTAGCATTGTAGGTTTCCAGATAATTCATTTTTGAGGAAGGAATCAGTTGTTTAAATTGTTCATGGTATGGCATAAAATTAACGCCTCCATGAAAATATACTTCAAGATTTTTCCATACTTCATTAATGTTATTTTTGCCTGTTATTTCTAATATTTTCTTTAATAATAGCAATGTCCATGAAGGTACTCCAGAAATACTTGTAACATCATGGTCAATAGTAGCTAAAGCCATTTTTTCAATTTTACTTTCCCATTCATCCATTAAGGCGATGGTTTTGTTTGGTACTCTTTGAAATTCAGCCCAAAAAGGAAGGTTCTCGATAATTATAGCTGATAAATCACCATAAAAAGAATCTGTATTAAACTCATTAATTTTATGACTTCCTCCTAATGCTAAACTTCTACCATCAAATATTTTTGTATCAGGGTAATTGTTACAATAAATTGAAAGCATATCTTTTCCGCCTTTAAAATGACATTCTTCAAGAGATTCTTCACTTACTGGGATAAATTTACTTTTATCGGAAGTAGTCCCTGAGGATTTGGCAAACCATTTAACATCTGTATTCCACAAAATATTCTGTTCGCCTCTCATCAGTCGATCAATATAAGGTTTTAAAGAGTTGTAATCGCTTAAAGGAAGTCTTTCTTTGAATTGTTCTGGTTTCGTAATAGACTTATAATCATATTGAATACCCCACTCTGTATCTTTTGCAGTATTTATCAATTTTTTAAACCATTCTTGTTGAACTTCATGTGGATATTTCATGAAAAGCTCAATTTGATGGATGCGTTTTTTTATAATCCAGGATAATACGGAATTGATAAGAGCCATAATTTTCTTTATTAAAAGCAGTACAAATCTATGACTTTTTTCTATACAAATTACACATAAATCATATTTAGTAATTTGGTGATGATTAGATTTGTTTGTGATGTGTTTTTAATCTAGTTTTAGATTGTATTTATTTTCACAAAAAAAGCCAAAATTCATTAAAATTTTGGCAAGTTAATTTTGGTTTATGGTAAAATAACTATTATGAAATCCTAGAATAGCCTTTCATAATACCACGACTTGATTTAGATATAAATGATAAAATCTCATCTCGTTCAGGAGTAGCAGCCATTTCAGCTTCTATTACATCAATAGCTTGTGTAACGTTATAACCTCTAAGATAAATAATACGATAAATATCTTGAATTTCTTTTATTTTTTCAAAACTAAAACCTCTACGACGAAGTCCTATTGAATTAATACCAACATAAGATAAAGGTTCTCTGGCACTTTTGGTAAAAGGAGGAACATCTTTACGCACCAATGAACCACCAGAGATCATAGTATGTGATCCAATGTTTACAAATTGATGAACAGCTGAAAGTCCTCCAATAATTGCCCAGTCGTCAATAACTATATGACCTGCAAGTGTTGCTGCATTAGCAAGAATACAGTTATTGCCAATGATGCAGTCATGTGCAATATGAACATAAGCCATCAATAGGCAGTTGTTTCCAACTACAGTTTCCATATTTGCTTTAGTACCTCTGTTAATAGTAACAAACTCACGAATTGTAGTATTGTCACCAATAGTTACAGTGGTTTCTTCGCCATTATATTTTAAATCTTGAGGTGGTGCCGAAATAACAGCTCCAGGATATATTTTGCAGTTTTTACCTATGCGTGCACCTTCCATGATGGTCACATTGGGTCCTATCCAAGTTCCTTCACCTATAATTACATTTTTATCAATAGTAACAAATGGTTCTATTACAACATTTTTAGCTACTTTGGCTTGAGGATTTACATAAGCTAATGGTTGGTTCATTTAATTATTTTTTTGATTTTTAATTTTATTGCTTTTCGATTTATCATTTAACTTTGATAATTTGAGCAAGCATTTCAGCTTCCATAACAACTTTTGTGCCAACATAAGCAACGCCTTTCATGTTGCATAAACCTCTACGAATAGGTGTTAAAAGATCAAGCCTGAAAATCAAAGTATCGCCAGGGACAACCTTGCTTCTAAATCTCACATTGTCAATCTTCATGAAATATGTAGCATAGTTTTCTGGATCTGGCACCGAACTTAATGCCATTATACCTCCTGTTTGAGCCATTGCTTCTACTTGTAATACACCAGGCATAACAGGTTCGTTAGGAAAATGTCCTACGAAGAAATCTTCATTCATCGTAACATTTTTTAATCCTATTACGTAAGTATCTGTCATTTCAAGAATCTTGTCAACCAATAAAAAAGGTGGGCGATGAGGCAATAATTCTCTAATTTTATTTATATCAAATAGGGGTGGTTTATTAACATCAAATAAGGGAGTATCCTTTTTTGAAGCCATATCTAATTTGATTTGTTTTTTAATAAGTTTTGCAAATTCAACATTTGAACTATGTCCTGGACGACTAACAATTACATGTCCTTTTATTCTTTTTCCTATGAGGGCTAAATCTCCAATAACATCTAACAATTTATGGCGGGCAGGCTCATTGTTAAAATACAGATCAACATTATTCAAAATACCTTCTGCCAATACCTCAACAGATGGTTTATGAAATAGGTTTGCGAGTCTGCTTAATTCTTCTTTTGACATTACTCTGTTAACAAACACAATAGCATTGCTCAAATCACCTCCCTTTATTAGGTTGTTGGAGAGTAAGTATTCCAATTCATGTAAGAAAACAAAAGTTCTGCATGGTGCAATCTCTGATTGAAAATCTTCAAGTTTGTTGAGAGAAGCAAATTGAGTATTTAATACTTTTAATTCATAATCAATTAGTACCGAAAGTTTAAATTCTTTACTTGGAATGATTACCATTTCAACTTTTTTCTCAGGGTCTGAAAAAGTAATGTTGGATTTTATTTCGTGATACTCTTTTTCCGCATCTTGTTCAACAATACCAGCTTCTAATAATGCTTCTACGATAGGTTTAGAGCTTCCATCAAGGATAGGAGTTTCAGGACAATCCAACTCTATCAGTATATTGTCAATTCCCAATCCAAAAATTGCGGCTAAAACATGTTCAACTGTGCTTACCTTTATCCCATTTAACTCTAAAGTAGTACCTCTTGAAGTATCCATTACGTAATCAACATCAGCATCAATCAAAGGAGAATTTTCGATGTCAATCCTTTTGAATTTATATCCAAAATTAATTGGAGCCGGTTTAAATGAAAGCGTTACATCTTTTCCGGTGTGTAAACCTGTTCCTGATATTAAAACTGGCTTGGCTATTGTTTGTTGTTTTTCTTTCATAATCAATTTGCAAAAATAGTAATATTACATTAATATTTAATTAAATTAGAAAATCGTTATCGTATTTTTTTGCAAAAATACCTAAAAAGGTAAAAAGATAGAAGCTATTTTAAGCAATATTTTTAAAATAAGTGCTTGTTTGGTTGTATTGTTTGGTAAATCAAAACATTGTACTTACTTAAAGCTTTTGAATCTCAATATTTCAGGATTAAAAAAAAGGAATGAGATTTAATAAAATTAATTTTTTAATGAACATAAAAAAAACAGGGCAGTTTAATAAACCGCCCTGTAATTAATTAACCAAAAACCAATTTTTATGAAAATTACATACATTTTTAATGTGTATGATTTTTATGTTACAAAAGTAGAATCAATCGGGCACACTTGCTGTTAATGGACGTTAATATATGTTAAGAAATGTTAAACCTTATTCTTGAAGGAAAACAATGGTTAATTTTGTTAAACAATGAACAAGAAAAATATATATATCGTTATAATTTTAATGACTTTTGCTTTAATTGGCTTGGTCGGGCTTCAATTATACTGGATTAAAAATGCAATTACTGTTGAAGAGGCAAATTTTCATCGTAGTGTTGATGAGGCTATTTCTGTTGTAATTACAAAATTAGAAAAAAAAGAAATTACTTCACAATTAAATAAATACAAAGAAAGAACATTATTAATAAATACGATAGACTCACTGAACTCCCTTTTATATAAAGAACAACAAAAATACCCAGGTATTGATGAGGAAAGCCAGCCTTTAGATGAAACGGAAGTTCCACATGGTAAAATTGATGTTAGTTCTTGGGAAAACTACAATGGTGAAACTGCAATTTATCATGATACAAGCATTGTAATTGAAGAAACTCAAACTTCAAAAAGGCTCAAAAATACAAACAAAAAAAGTATTCAACGACATAAAATCGATATAGATGAGTCAGTATTGAAAGATTATACCTTAATTAAGTTTAAAAGAGATTTGCTGTTAAAAAAGATTAATCTATTGGATGGGTTTTTTGAAGATATTTTTAATTTAGGTAGATTTAAACCAATAGAAAAAAGGATCAACCCATATTTGTTGGATTCATTAATATTTCAGGAGTTGATAAATAAGGGTATCAAAACTGAATATGAATTTGGAATTTTTAATCCTAATAGGGGGCAGTTAATTGTTCAGAAAACAGGAAAGTACAGTAAGGATTTATTAAATAGAAATTATGCTTATATTCTTTTCCCAAGCGATATGTACACCAATCCTGAGTATTTAATATTATATTTCCCTAAAGAGAAAAATTTTTTAATGATGCAATTATGGCTAATGCTTATTGTTTCAATGTCTTTAATAATAATTATAATTTTCTCATTTTCATATTCAGTATTTACAGTTTTCAAACAAAAGAAACTCTCAGAAATAAAAAATGATTTTGTAAACAATATGACCCATGAAATTAAAACTCCAATTTCTACCATTTCACTTGCATGTGAAACTTTAGGAGATAAAAATATTGCAATATCAGAAGAAATGTTTTCTATTTATGTAAATGTAATAAAACAAGAAAACAAACGTTTGGAAACTTTAGCTGAACATATTTTGCAAACGGCTACTCTTGAAAGAGGTCAGTTGGTGTTGAGAAAAGAAGAAATCAATCTTCATCATATAATTGATCAAGCAGTTAATAATGTTGGGTTTCATGTGATGCAAAAAAGTGGCAATATTGAACAGTTTTTAAATGCAGAGAAATCTGTAATTTTTGCTGATAAAGTTCATATTACAAATTTAATATATAATTTGCTGGATAATGCTAATAAATATTCTCCTGAAAAGCCAAAAATAATTATTTCAACAGAAAATAGCCAAAAAGGAGTATTTATTAAAATTAGCGACAATGGAATAGGTATTAGCAAAGCAAATCAAAAGAAAATATTTGATAAGTTTAATAGAATTACAACAGGAAATGTTCATGATATCAAAGGTTTTGGCTTGGGGTTAAGCTATGTAAAAGCTATTGTTGCCAAGCACCAAGGAACAATTCAAATTGAAAGTGAATTAAAAAAAGGTTCTGTTTTTACTGTGTTTTTGCCTTTTGAATAATAGATTAGTTTTGCTTTTTATCTTTACTTTTGTAAAAAATATGCCTGTATAAAAAACACATTTATAATTATTAAAAAATAAGAAAGTTAAACATTAATAACTTTAAAACTTTACGAACTTTTAAACTTTTAAGTATGGAAAATAATAAAATTAAAGTCTTATTAGCTGAGGATGATCCAAATCTCGGTAATTTGTTAAAAGCGTATCTTGATGCAAAAGGCTTCCCTACTCAGTTATGTACAAATGGGCAAAATGCGTATGATGTTTTTAAAACAAATGATTTTAATTTTTGCATTATAGATGTAATGATGCCAATTAAAGATGGGTTTAGTTTAGTAAAAGATATTCGCAAACTCGATAAAAAGATTCCTATTATGTTTTTAACAGCCAAAAACATGCAGGAAGATAAGCTAAAAGGCTTTCAGATAGGTGCAGATGATTATATTACAAAACCTTTCAGTATGGAAGAATTATTAATGCGAATGGAAGCAATCTTGAGACGTACTCAAGAGTCGGAAAAACAAAATCCTATTGATAATTTTTACACCATTGGGAAATATTCTTTTGATTATAATCGTCAAATATTAGCTATTGGAGGCAAAGAACAAAAATTAACTTCTAAAGAAACTGAATTATTAATGATTTTATGCAAAAGTGCTAACGAAGTGGTTGATAGAAGTGTAGCTTTAAATAGAATATGGAAAGATGATAGCTATTTCAATGCCAGAAGCATGGATGTTTATATTACAAAACTTAGAAAATATCTTAGGGAAGATCCTCAGATTGAATTATTAAATGTTCATGGCATAGGATTCAAACTAATTATGAATAGCTAAAATGGAGTTGGGATATTTATTACAAAATACGACTAAATTATCTGATAAATGCTAAGAATCATTTATTGTCATATTTAAAATATAGCATTAATTTTTTTAGTGTATTTCATGAACGAGGATGACGCAGATCCCATAGGGAAACGCTGATAAAACGGATTATTAATATATGAAATAGCCAAAAGTATAATATTCATACAAACCGAGAATGATATTATATGGCGTATTCCATGTGACCAATAAATAATAAAATTAATAACACATGAAAATCAAAACATTCTGAATAATTCGTGAAAATCTGCGTTTACGGAACGTATCCGTTTAATCAGCGTTCTAAAGTTTTTATACATTAATTGCCGAAACTAAAAATATGCATATATACTTTTTTCTACTTATATTTAAAAACATAAACTTATTTATTTCGATTTTATTACAAATACTGTGCGTCGGTTTTTTGCACGATTTTCATCATTAATATTTGGAAGTATGGGCTTTGACTCTCCATAACCTTTATAACTGAGTCGTATAGCTTTAATCCCCATAGAAATCAAATATTCATAAACGGCTTTTGCTCTGTTATCTGATAATATTAGATTGTCTTTATCATTTCCAACATCATCTGTATAACCTTGTATATCAACAGTTACTTTTGGATGTTCTTTTAAAAATTCAATAAAACCATCAACAATATTTTTGGATTCTTCAATAAGCAAATATGAGTTAGTGGTAAAATTAATGTCTTTTAATTGATATGAAGCTCCAACTTCAATAGGCTTAATATGCATGTCAATCTTTACTGGCTGTTGAAATGTTTCATCTTTAGTTGAAATATATTTTGATTCGTAAGCATAATCATCTTTTTTGATGGTTAGTAAATAATCGTTTTTCAAAGAGAATACTGCTACATATTTTCCTGTTAAAGTATCTACCGGTATTTCAGTGATTTGTTTAGTTTTAATGTTTTTAAGCTCAATACGAGCAACAATTGGCTCATTGGTTTTTTCATCTTTTAGTTCGCCTTTAATAAAAGCTATTTTCTCAGGACGAGCACCTTCATACAAATCAAAATAAAATATATCCCAGCCACCAACGCCTTTTAGTTGGTTTGAGGCAAAATATCCCAATCTCCCATCGGTACTAACAAAAAAACCAGCATCATCGTAAATTGAGTTGATTGGATAACCAATGTTTTTAGGCTCTTTCCATTTATAATCATCGCCTAATTTAATAAAAAAAATATCATAACCGCCCAAACCAGGCCAACCATCAGAGGCAAAATACAAAGTTTGGCTATCAGTGTGTATAAAAGGTGATTTTTCGTTGCCAGCTGTATTTACAGTAGGACCCATATTTATTGGTGCCGACCATTCTCCATTTGCTCCTTTTAAAGTTTTATAAATATCATATCCACCATAACCACCCTGACGATCGCTTACAAAGTAGAGTGTCTTGCCATCCGACGATATAGTGGGCTGCGATTCCCATGTTTTAGCTGAATTTACATTTTTTCCTAAATTCTTGATTTTACCCCACTGAAGCTCCCCGTAGTTTTCTGCATAACAAATATCGCAATTATAATAATTTCCACCATCAGTATATCTACATATCGTATAAAAAAGCATTTTATTATCAATAGTAAAAGTAGCACCACCCTCGTTTTCACTCAAATTAAAAGGTTCAGGCATTTCTTCTCCTTTATTAAATACTCCATTTCTCCTTTCGCTTTCCATGAATTTTTCTTTGTATTTTTTTTCTGTTGCTTTCCATGGGGTTACTTCCCCCTCTATCTCTGTGCGTCGGGTATAATAGCAATATTCGTTGTCGGGTGTTATAATAGGTAGGTACTCATCTAATTTAGTGCTGATTCCTTCCAAAGGTTTGGGCTCAAAAGGGACAGGATTTTTATATAGTTTGTCATAAAAGCTGGCGTATTTTTGCAATTGTTCTGCTCGTTTATAATCAGCATCCGACTTAATTTTATCCACATCTTTCAGAAAATTTGAAAGATATATTGCTGCTGTATCATATTTTTCTTCGCCATAAAAAATATCGCCTAAATAAAAGTAAGCGTAAGCATCATAATCAGGACAAATTTCTATTACTTTGCTAAAATACATTTTAGCTGCTTTTAAATTTTTATCTGATTTTTTTATGCTAATAGTTCCTAACAGAAAATATGGCTCAACATATTCAGGTTCTATTTCGGTAATATCTCTTAATATTTTAATGGCTTCGCTGTAACGATAAGCACTATATTCGCCAACCGCTTTCTCAAATAGGCGATTTGCTTTTTTGTTATCTGTTTTGCCACAATTTGTTTCTTCTTGGCTTTGGGCAAATACTGAAGTAAGATGTAATATAATGAGGATTAAAAGTATTTTTCGTATCATTGTTTGTTTTGCAAAGTTTTTTAAAATCAGAAAGCTTCAATAACTTATTGAAAAGTAAATATAATAATCAGCTTCCTTAAACTTTATCGTAAATTTAAGTTGATAAGCAACAAACCTAATAAGTTTTTTTTATTCAAAACAAAATTTTATTTTTTTTTACTTACAATTTTATGTTCATAAAATATATTCAAAATTTCTATTTTTTTTGAATGCAGAAAACGCTAATTCTTGCGGGAAACGATTATAAATGCTGTACAGATTTTATTGTAAAAATCAGTAAAATTCTGCGTTTACAAAACGTAATCGTATTATCCACGTTCGAATGTGTTATTTATAACTCAATTTCTTTTATTTTATTGAAACCAATTTTTGATTTTATTGTAAAAGAAAAATAATTTAAAAAACTTTTCTCTTTTTTTTATGTTTAGAATGATTGTTTTTGCTGAAAAAAAGATAGGAAAAATTACACTTAATAAATTAACGAAAAAAAAATAATTATTTTATATTAATTGCAAAAATATATAGTATATTTGCAAAGAGTTTGTGTTAAAGCTAAGTGAAATTTGAATTTTTAATTAACTTTGGTAGATAAACACATGCAATTATTAATCGAAAAATGGATGCTTTAGCTTGAAATATAGCTATTTGCTCATTTTTCGTATATACAATATAAACGAATTTAAAAATAAAATATAAACCAATTTAAACATCATTTATTATGAAATTACACAACAAATCTTCCCCATTTTTTAATCAAATTATTTTTTTAATCAATCTTAATACAATAAATTTTAATATGAAAAACAACAAATCCCGAATTATTAATTAATACTTATCAAATTATGAAAAGGTTTAACAAATCAAATCGTTTATGGGAATTGCTAAAGCCGATGGCTACGCTAATTCTCTTATTTACATTGATTACCAATGTAAATGCTCAGGTTGTGACTGGTAATTATATCACAGCACCTGCAGTTGTAACCAGTACAGTTGCTTTTAATCCCGGAATTATTGTGGGATCTGCAGTTACTGTAACAGACGCTCAGGGTAGTACTTGCCCTAATCCTACGTATGAATGGCAATCAGCTACGAATGAATATTTTACAGAAAATCTTGTAAAAAATCTTGCAAATACTAAAGATTATAACCCAGGAACCGTTACTAAAACTACTTACTTCCGTCGTGTTGTAACTATGCAATGTACCGATCCTGAAAGAGAAACTGTAAGTAAGTGTGGCGGAATTAAAATAACTATAAACAATTAAATAAAACCACTATGAAAAGTTTATACTCAAATTTAAACATGAAGAGAATTATACAATCATTGTTTTTTCTTTTCTTCTTTTTTGCATTTGCTATTAATAATGTAAATGGGCAATCTCAACCAATCTTTAGTGCGAATGCTGATACAGCAAAATCTCCACTCAAAGCTTGCGGTTCTCTTACACCTCTTCGTAATGGAACTACGATAACAATTACAAATAATACTTGGCCAACTCCTGCAACGAATACAGTAGGAACTTGTTCTAATGTAACGTACAAATGGCAATATCGTGCTACAAGTACTGAACCATGGACTGATATTAATTCTTATAGTACTTCTAATAGAGATCTTTCAGGCGTTACCTATTATAATAATGGTGATACTACAAGAACATTTTGGATTCGTCGTGCTGTTTATGCAAGTTGTACTCAGCCTTCTTTTAGTGAAACAGAAGCATGGACTACTCCTGTTCAATATACAATTTACCCTCCTTTTACTCCTACAATTATTTCTCAAAGAAATCTTAACTGCTACGGAAATACCAACGGCAATGCTGTGGTTGAAGTAGTAGGAGCATCTCCTAAATTTTCATACTCATGGTCAACCTCTCCTACACAAGGAAGAACGTTAACTAATTTACGCAAAGATACTGCAACAAATTTAAAAGCAGGAACTTATACTGTAACTATTATTAGTGCGTTGGCTTGTACTACAAGTACTACTGTAACAATAACCCAACCAGATACTTTAGTGGCTTCTGTTGGTTCATCTACTCCTCCAACATGTATTGCTAATAATGGAACAATCAATTTAAATGTAACAGGTGGAACAACAGCCTATACTTATGCTTGGACAAAGAATGGTTCTCCATTTGCAATAACACAAAATTTAAATAGTCTCTCAACAGGCGTATATGCCGTTACTGTTACTGATAGTAAAGGATGTTCAGCTACTACTTCACAAACATTTACAACTCCCCCAGCTATAAATCTCTCTATTGCATCTTCTACCAATGCTTCATGCAATGGATTATCTGATGGTGCTATTACTTTGAATGTTACTGGTGGAACTGGAAGTTTTACTTATTTATGGTCTAATGGCGCTACAACAAAAGATATTTCTGGTCTTGTAGCAAATACCTATACTGTCACTGTAACAGATGCTAACGGATGTACTGCAACTGATAGTAGAGCAATAACTCAACCAGATTTATTAACTGCAACCATTGGAACAGTAACAAATGTTAGCTGTAATGGTGGTAGTAATGGAACTATTAATTTAAATGTTGCTGGAGGAACAACTCCTTATACTTATGCATGGTCAAATTCTGCTTCAACACAAAACATTTCAGGTCTTGTTGCTGCTACATATAGCGTAACAGTTACTGATAGCAAAGGTTGTACTGCAAATACATCGCAAGAAATAACACAACCAACACAATTAGTAGCAACAATACTATCAAAAACAGATGTATTGTGCAAAGGTAATGCAACAGGTTCTGTAACTGTAGAAGCAACTGCTTTATCAGGAACTGCTCCTTATCAATATAAAAATGGTGTAGGTGGATCTTATTCTTCAACCAATACTTTTGGATCTTTATTAGCTGGTAATTATACCATATATGTTAAAGATGCTAAAGACTGTGAAATTACTGTAGGTGTAACTATTGATGAACCTAATTTAGCTTTAGCAGCAACAATAACATCTCAAACAGATGAAGATTGTCATGGTAATTCAATTGGCGCAGTAACCGTAACTGCTACTACAGGAACTGGAACAGCTCCTTATGAATATAAAAATGGAATAGGTGGAACTTATTCTTCTGTTAATACCTTTGGTTCATTAGCAGCAGGTAACTATACTATATATGTAAAAGATGCTCATGGTTGTGAAACAACTGTAGATGTAACTATTACAGAACCTAGTTCTATTTTAGCAACGATAACTGCACAAACCAATGTATTATGTAAAGGTAATTCAACCGGATCAGTTGAAGTAACTGCAACAACAGGTTCAGGTACCTCTCCTTATGAATATAAAAATGGAATACTTGGAACTTATTCTTCTGTAAATACTTTTGCTTCATTAATAGCAGGTAACTATACTATATATGTAAAAGATGCCAATGGTTGTGAAACAACTGTAGATGTAACTATTACAGAACCTAACTTAGCTTTAGCTGCAGGAATTACTGCTCAAACCGATGTATTATGTAATGGTAATGCAACAGCATCTATAACCGTAACTGCAACTACAGGAACAGGTACTGCACCTTATGAATATAAAATAGGAGCAGGAAGTTATTCTTCAACTAATACTTTTGGCTCATTAGCAGCTGGTAATTATACCGTAACTGTTAAAGATGCAAATGGATGTACTGTTGAAGTTCCTGTAACTATAACGGAACCTAATTTGGCATTAGCAGCAGGAATTACATCACAAACAGATGTAAACTGTCATGGTAATAACACAGGATCAGTAACTGTAGAAGCAACAGCTTTAACAGGAACTGCACCTTATGAATATAAAAATGGAATTGGTGGAACATATTCTTCAACCAATACTTTTGGATCTTTAGTAGCTGGTAACTATACTATATATGTAAAAGATGCAAATGGATGTACTGTTGAAGTTCCTGTAACGATAGCAGAACCAGATGCATTAACATCAACTATAGGAACAGTAAATAATGTAAGTTGTAACGGATTTAGTGATGGATCAATCAATGTAAATGTATTAGGCGGAACTACTCCTTATACTTTTGAATGGACAATTGGTGGTCTTGTTGTTTCAACAGATCAAAACATCAATACTTTACCAGCCGGTCTTTATGAATTAGCAATAACTGATTCAAAAGGATGTATATTTAATATATCTCAAGAAGTAACCCAACCAAGTATTTTCTACATTTCAAATTTAGCTTCAAATGATTTAACATGTTTTGAAAATA
>Ga0247840_10001737_pt1 | contig 41414 bp, 38 predicted proteins | sample LaCruzMarch2015__FD_192404 | JGI IMG/M metagenome (GOLD analysis project Ga0247840, IMG submission 192404) | Freshwater microbial communities from meromictic Lake La Cruz, Castile-La Mancha, Spain - LaCruzMarch2015_17m | ecosystem: Environmental > Aquatic > Freshwater > Lake | place: Spain... | reverse complement strand
TCGCTCCATGCCCGAAGATTTTCCAACGGCAGCACGATTCAACAAGCTCGGAATGTTCCGTTTGATTGCGGATAAGATTGAGCGCGATCCCGCATTGCTTCAAGTGGGACTAGATAATATCGCGCGCTGGATCGCCAACGGGGCGGATCAACAGCACCGGCTCCGGCAGTGGGAGGCGATGATCCTCGCAGCACGGGATTCGGCGGCGGAAATGCAATCGTTGCTGACTGCGCTGCGCGAGGACCGTGAAAAGGCGGAACATCTGCGTGAGTTCTCCCCGTTCGCCGGAATCCTGACCGCTGTGGAAAGACGGCCGTTTATTTTAGAATGCGCATTCAAGCACTGAAACACCTTGTGAAAGGGTTGCTGGAACTCAACAAAATCACGGGAAAGAAACTCCGCGAACGCCTGCACACGATGCCACTCGGGGAAAAGGAGATGTTCCGGGCTGGACGCAACTTTGCTGAAGTCACCAAACCTTGAGCAGCCCGATTTTTTCAGTCCTCTTGCCCGCCTACAATGCGCGAAAGCACATCAGGCGGGCGCTATCCGACATCACTGCTCAAACGTTCCGCGACTTTGAAGTCGTTGTCGTCGACGATGGTTCAGACGACGACACGGCGGACATCGTAAATAGCGTTTCGGATCCGAGAATTCGTATGATCCGGCTTCCGGAGAACCGGGGTCTTGTGGGAGCGCTGAACGCCGGGCTCGCAGCGGCCAAGGGCAAATGGATCGCCCGGCAGGATGCCGACGACCGGTGCAGGCCCAACCGCCTAGAGCGTCAACATCAACTCATCTCGCGAAATCCAAATGCGGTCCTGTTTTACTCCTGGGCGACGCTGATCGACGAACGCGGATGGTGGAGGGGGACCTTGCGCCCGCCGGTCGATGACGCCGGGCTCCGTTGGGATCTCTGTTTCCGGAACCCTATCCCGCACACATCGGCGGTCTTCCCAACAGACCTCGTGAGGAACGAAATGGGGGGGTATTCGGGGGACAATGTGACCGCTGACTTCGACCTTTGGTCGCAGCTCCTGCGGAAAGGGAGCGCTGCCGGTGATAATGCCTGCCTGGTCTCCTACCGCAACCATGGATCATCCATCATGGGCCGGGAAAATTCCTCCTCGGAAAAACGTAGCAACAGCGGGCTCCGCGAGATTCTTCTCAGAAATCTTTGCGACTGGTCCGGCGCATCCGAGGCCGACGCTGAGCGCATCGCGTCAACATGGCTCGCCCCGGCAGAAGCCGGCTGGGCCGGGTATTTTTCCCTGCGTGAGAAGCTGGCCAAAGGCTCCACAAACCAGAATGCCGGATTGATCGCGGAAGAGGATTACACCCTGATGCACCGCGCGCTCGGTGTGTCGGTGAAATGTGCGGCGACGATGCTGTCCGCGATCCGCAGCGTCTGCCCGGCGCGCTACGCCGCGCTTCCGCAGCCACGCACAGTCATCACCCGCCTGGTGAGGGGGTTTTAATGAAAATTTTATTTCTCTCCAGCCACGCTCATCTCGTTCTTGAGCGGAGTACATCGCGGGTCTCCGGAGGCGCGGAACTCCAGATCGCACTGCTTGCGAAGGAGCTTGCCTCACGTGGCATCGAAACGATCATCGCGGCCGGAGATACAGGTCAGCCTGACGGCATGCTGCATGACGGTGTCCGCATCCGGAATGCCGGAAAATTCCAAACAGGCGGGCTGGTCGACACCCTGCGTGCGCTTCCCCACGTGGCCTCAGTGATCAATGAAGAGCGTCCGGACTGGGTGCTGCTGCTGGGCTGGACGACCTGGCTGTTCATCCTGCACATGATGAAACCCGCATTGGGATTCCGACTCGGCTTCATCTGTGGACTCGACACCGAGGTGAATGGCGGGTTTCGCCGTGAGAACCCGGTGCGCGGATTGCTTTTTGAGCATGCAATGCGGCGCTGTGATGTCCGGTTTGCCATGACGGAAGATCAAAGAATGCTGTTCCACAAGAATGGCATGCCCTGCGGGTTTTACCGGAATCTCATTCTGCCCCGCGCATTTGAAAGGACGTCAAAAAAAAACATCGACCTCCTCTGGGTTTCACGCTGCCAGCCGATCAAGCGTCCCCACCTCTTTTTAGATCTCGCCCGGAAGTTGCCGGAGGCGAAGTGCAGGATGGTCTGCCCACGCGAGGATGCGGCCTTATGGGAATCGGTCCGCTCGCGCGCGGAGGCAATCCCGAACCTCGAATTCATCGAACGCGTCCCCTACCACGAGATCCAGGCTGTCTACGATTCGGCGAAGATTTTTGTGAACACCTCCGAGTGGGAAGGCTGGCCGAACAGCTTCATCCAGTCCGGGCTCGGTGAAGCGGCTCTCCTGTCGCTGGATGTGAATCCCGACGAACTTTTCAAGCGCTATGCGCTCGGACGTTTTTGCGGCGGGGATCCCGCACGGATGGCAGAGCAGGCGAAATCGATGCTTGGCTCTGCGGGGGATCTTGCCTGCATGCAGAAGGAATGCGCCCGGTTTGTCGCCGAGATGCACGACAACCGGAAGGAAACGGACGCATTTCTCGCAGGACTCGATAAGCTCAGTCGGCCACCTCAACTGCCTCGGGGCTGAACGGTCCCGTGATCTTGTCCTTCCGCACAAAGACCTCGCTCCGGAAGTAGCGGCCGAAATACACGTAGTTTTCGCAAAGCCATTGGTAGGGCCCGGGTGCCCAATTTCGGAATCGCGACTGCTCGCTCTTATTGATCCGCCTCTGGTCGATCACAACCACGGCCGGGGACGAGCCGGCGATCATGGCGGGAAACCCCGCCGCAAAATCGCTCCCGGCGGTTGAGTTGTCCACATACAGGTTGTGCAGCGGCGACGGCCGGTCGGTCATGAAATTGATAGTCGGAGAATAGGGAAGGCACAGCACATATTCGCCCGGTGAGGAATGCCGCAGGACGGCATCCCGCAACCCGGCCAGCCAGACCGCATCACGGTCTCGCACGTTCACGTTCACTCCATTGAGTGCGCGGAATTCGTGCGAGGCCATTTTTTTTGCCGCGATGGACCCGGAGGAGTCCTTCGGAAACGCATGGGAGAAGTAGATCGCGCCCGCAGCGGCGCAGACGAGGGCAAACAGGCCGGCTACTACACGAAGAAACGGCTTGGAAGCCTGGAGCGCGCATTGGACTGCCGCCCAGATGAGCAGCGAGAGGGTGGCGATATAAGGCACCATCATCTCGGAAAGGTGTGGGGTGTCGGGCCGGAAAAACAGGAATTGCGGCAGGAGCGTGAGCGCGCACCCGAGGACAGTCAGAGGATAAAGGAGACGTTCCTTTTCCGACGGGTCACGGCGGATGAGAGCAAGGAGAAGACCGATTCCGCCGGCGACAATCGCGATCGCTGAAATCAGAAGGGGAAGATACGTGCTGATCGCAAAGGATTTTTGGGTCCACTTTCGTCCGAAAAAAATATCAGAGACGGGCGCACGCACGAGTGCGCCGCGGTCTTCCCAGGAATCCGCATTCGGTTTTTCGCTGGCCTTTGCCGGCACTGGAACCACCGCGGAAGGCGACTGCGGTGTCGTCTCTGCAACGGGAGCCGGTGCGGGAGTGGGAGCGGGAGTGGCGGGCTGGTCATTTTCCGAGAGATCGGCCATCTGCTGGCGGAACTCCGAGGAAATCATGCCGATCCATCCGGTGTATTGCTCCAGAAAAGCGCGGTCGTAGCCACGGGCTTTGGCGTCACTCCACACTGGAAGGTGGACGGCCCATGCCACCATCAACCCGCCGGCGGCACCAGCAAACGCGAGCCCGCTCCGCTTCAGAAAATCCCCACGGCTGCCGAGCGGGAAAAGCACAGTCAGACCGAGAAAAATCAGGGTGCAGAAAATTCCAAGGTCGATCCGGAAGAGAAATGTGATCCCGAGCCCGGCGCCTGCCGCAAGCATCCATGTGAGAGATTTTAGCAACCCTGACCGCCTCATCACAAACGCCCTGGTGAGAAGGAACGCGTTCAGGATTCCCAGGAAGGGCATGTAATTCCGGAACAGCATTCCCGGCACAAGGATGACCATCACCGCCGGTATCGCAGAATACCAGGCATTCCGGGTGTATCCATGAACGACGAAGTAGGTGAGCAGTCCGGACGCGGTGCAAAAGGCAAAGAAATACCACCGGAGAACGAGGTAGCTCGGGCCGGTGATTTCAAAGAGCCCCGCCACGGGGAAAAACCACAGCACATTGTAGCCGAGAAACGTGTCCACGATTGGCCTCTGGCCGGACATCAGGCGCATGGCAACAACCCCGGCCGTCCCCCCCTCTCCGCCAAGATTCAGCCCCGCGGTGACATAAAGGGAATAGTAGATGAGGGCGAATCCCGTCAGGAGCCAGGGCATCAGAACCGCCGGCCGGAAACGGCAACCGAGTCCGCCCCACCTCCTCCGAAGGGGTTGGGTTGGTGGCAGATTCAGGTTTTGATACGAAGGCATTCCGTGGCGAATTGAACCATCGTCAATGGCATCGGCAAATCGTAACCGGTTGGAATGATATCTCAAGGCGGAAGGCATGCGGGTGGCGGAGGAAAATGAGTTTTCCAGTCCGCCGGTCCGCACGCGCTTGACTCCCCACCCCCGCTTTGCCAACCTCCGTCCGTAGCATGCCCGCTCCCCGGCCAGAACTCAGGTTCCGTGCTCCTGGGGCGGAAAAGCGTCCAGCCAACCAGATGATAACGATTATATGAGTTCTGAAATGAAACGATACACCGACTACATCAACAATCTCAGCGGCAAAATATTGCTGGGTTGCGATGGTTTTGTTGATGAGGTTTACGAGATTATCGAAGTGAGGAAGAGCCTGACCGAGTTCACTGCGATGAAGAAGCTCAAGCAATTCGGCGAATTGCTCGTGGCCCGGGCGGACGGCGGCGTCGGCATGGAGCTTGTGTCGAAGCGGCGTTGCGAGGGCGGATTCGGCATCAATACCGGTCGCATCGCTGGGATTCTGGGTGTCAAGCCCCTGCTGGCAGGCCTTTATGGCGGCAAGGAAATCGATCCGGCATTTGTCGAGTTTCAGAATAACTGCCACTTACTCTCTCTCGGCGACCCCGCACTCACGATTGTTTTGGAATTCGGTGATGGGAAGGTCTTGATGAGCGACCTCAAAGCGGTCTCCAGCTTGACCTGGGAGGACTTCAAAAAGTTTTTCGGTGAGCAGAAGCTCAAAGAAATGTTTTCCGGCGTGGATATTTTGGGGCTCGGCTATTGGTCGCTCACCACCGACTTTGACGGCTTCTTCAAGGGTTTCATGGACCAGTATGAAACCACCAAACCACCCCGCCGGATGTTCTTCGACTTTGCCGACATCAAGAAAAAATCCAGTGAGTCCTTTGTGAAGTCATTGGGGTTGATCAAGCATTACAACAGCAGGATCCCGATGACGCTCAGCCTGAACGAACACGAGGTCCTGGAGCTGTTTTCAAGGGTTGGCGTCGAATGCCCGGATCTGACTCCCGCGGCGATAGCATCCGCTTTAACGACCGCCCGTGAAAAGATCGGTTTCGATGAGCTGGTTGTCCACACGCCTGAGTTTGCAGCCGCGTCAAGCGCTGCGGATGGCGAAGCGTATGCCATACAGGAACGGCAAAAAAATGTCATCCGCTCGGCTGGCGCCGGAGACAGCTTCAACGGCGGCTACATCTGTGCGTCACTCGGAGATCTGCCGATCAAAGAGCGCCTTGTCGTGGCCAACGCGGCCACCGCCTTCTTCGTCACGCACGCCACCGGGCCGACCAAAGCGGAACTCATCGCCCAGATCGAAAAAGCCTCCGACAGGTAGCCGGATCCCCCTTAACCCGGCTCCACCTCACCATCCAGAGCCGGCCCGCAAGAAATCCGTCCGCAATGGGGTCCGGATGGTCTTGCCGCTGTGGGACACCAGACGGGCGCTGCGCTCATTATCGGCAGGGATGATTTCCCGCACACGGTCGAATCCGGTCGGAATGGACGCCACTCCCATGATGTAAGGCACTACCAGTGGCTGCTGCGGGTCCAGTGTCTGCATCGTGGTAACGCCCCGTTTCGAAAGAGAATTGGAACGCGCCGAATCCGCGAGCCCGTTTGCGAAGTAAGCCGTGACCTCCTCCAAGCCCATCACGCCGACGTGGCGGCCGTTCCATGGCGGGTAATGGCGTCCGCCATTGGTGATCCAGAAGACGGTCTGTCGAAGAATGCGCGGGTCCTTGAGAGCGAACCAAACGTAGCGCTGCTTGGGAAAAACCACCGCCGTCCACGCAAATGGCAATCCCGGGTCACTGGCAAGAATCACAAGGTCCTCGAAGCCGCGGCGCGCGGGGTATCGGGAAAGGTCCGTCTGCCCACCGTCCGCCAGCGGCACGGCCGAGAGCGACGTAAACTCCGCACCCGTCTTCAAGCTGCTGTAACCCCGCTCCGCCGGGGACTCAAAAGGCGTGGGTGATACCTGACCAAAAAGGAACGGGCTGGTCGAAATGACACCGCTGCCCGGTTCGTCCGGAAAGCGCAGCATGGCATGATGGCCGAGGCTCATCGGCCCGCTCATCCGCGAGATGGTATGCTGGCAATACACAGCGGTTTGACCGCGGAGGAGATAGATGCGCTTGTCCACGCGTCCGGAACGGATTTTGGTCCGCAGGCTGGCATGGAGGCAGACGCGTTCATCCGTTGATGCCAGCGACTCCATCTGCCAGCGGGCGTTGGCCGTCTCTCCATGGGGAGGATGCTGCTCGCCCCGCCACGGAGCCGCGTTACCACCGAAGGGCAGGCAGAAAAAATCGCCGCGCAGCACTTTGAGAAGCGGGATCAGCGAGCGGGCTTCCTTTTCTTCAACCCATGGCGCGACGGAGAACGGGCTCACTTGCCTGCCGTTCAATCGAAACGTGACCGGACCGAGATGTCCGCCGAGGGGAGTGAGACAGGCTTCCGTCCGGTCCGATTTAAAACGCCAGGATGGCTGGCCATCCACATTGACGAGCTTCGGCCTTCGATTCGTGGTCGGCTTCATAGCCACATGCATAGCCGAAGGGAGGCCCCGGTTCAATCCAATACGACAGGGTCTTATCCCCGGATTTTTTCGAACCGATCGAATGCTTCCATCCATTCCGGCTTTCCGGAGGGCTGGAATTCCACAATCGGGAATGAATCTCCGACTGTCTTCCGGAGATCGGCAAGCGAGGAGAGTTGTCCGCCGGCAATCGCCTGGATCAGGATGTTTCCAATGGCCGTGGCCTCGACAGGACCGGCAAAAACCGGACGCCCGGTGGCATCGGCGGCAAACTGGTTGAGCAGTTTGCTCTGGCTGCCGCCTCCGACGATGTGCAGCTTGCGGATCGAGCGTCCGGTCAGTTCCTCGAGTTTCGCCAGGGTGTGGCGGTAGAGAAGCGCCAGGCTCTCGAGGATCGCCCGGGTGAATTCACCGGGATTTGACGGAACCGGTTGGCCGGTCTCGCGCGCGAAGGCTTCGACCTTGGAAATCATGTCGCCGGGCTTGAGGAATCGTGAGTCATCCGGATCGATCAGCGTTCGGAGGGGAGCCGCTTCCCCCGCCAGGCGGTTCAGCTCAGCATAGTCCCAATTGACCCCCATCCTCTCCCAGTCCCTGCGGCATTCCTGCAGGATCCAGAGGCCGACGATGTTATTTAAAAACCGGGTCGTTCCACCGAAACCGCCTTCGTTGGTGTAGTTGACTTCACGCACGGCTTCGTTGATAAGCGGCTTCGGCAGTTCGACCCCGATCAGTGACCATGTCCCTGAGCTGAGATACGCCCAGTCGTCACCTTCTCCCGCAGGCACGGCGGCGACCGCCGCTCCCGTATCGTGCGAGCAGGTCGCCACGACCTTCACTCCCTTCAGTCCGGTCTCCTCACAGACGGAGGATTTCAGCAACCCGAGCTCGGTACCTGAAGCGACGATTTCAGCAAATGCGGATTCAGGAAAACCAAAGGCCGAGATCAATTCCTTGGACCATGCCTTCCGCACCGGATTATAGATCTGCGTCGTGCTCGCCATGCTCTCTTCGGTCCGCCGCACACCGGAGAAAAGAAAGTTCAGATAGTCCGCGATGCAAAGAAATCCGTCCGCCTGCCGGACCAGTTCCGGGCTGTTCTCCATGTCCGCGATCAGCTGGTAAAGCGTGTTGAGCGACATGAACTGGATCCCGGTCTCGGCAAAAATCTTTTCGCGCCCGACCGTCGCGAGCGCCTTTTCATACCTGGCATCAGTCCTTGGGTCACGGTAGATGTAGGCGGGAGCCAGCATGTCCTGTCCGAGTCCGCTCCAGACGTAATCGACCCCCCACGAATCCACACTCAGGCTTGCCGGAGCGATCCCGCGCTGCGCCACTTTCTGCAAACCTTTCTTCAGCTCGTCGAATGTCCTGAGAATATCCCAGCGGATCGAGTCTCCGAGGCGGATCGTGATGTTCGGGAACCGGTGGATTTCCTCCAGCGAAAGGAGCCCGTTCGAGAGGGTTCCGAGCATCACTCGGCCGCTTTCCGCCCCGAGGTCGCAGGCAATGTAGTGGGTGGTCATGGGAGACGCGCATTTTCCAAGTTGCCGCCGCGAAATCAAATGAACTTTTCGAAAAGAATCGCCACGGCCCCCGGCTCGCTTCCCCGCGCTTGCAGGCACCGATCGGAATCCTGTAATCCTCTCCGGGAATGAACGTCCAGATTGCTGAAGACATCCGAACGGTTGACCGCATGCTGAACCTTTGGATCCCGAAGGAATCCGCGAAGCCGGCCACCATCCACCGCGCGATGCGCTACAGCATCTTTGCGGGAGGCAAGCGGATGCGCCCGGTCCTCTGCCTTGCCGCAGCCCGAACCTGCGAAATCCGACGGGCTGCGGATGCCCTCCCGGCGGCCTGTGCGGTCGAGTGCGTGCATACGTATTCGCTGATCCACGACGACCTTCCATGCATGGACGACGACGACATCCGCCGGGGAAGGCCGACCTCGCACAAGGTCTTCGGCGAGGGGATCGCCGTCCTGGCGGGCGATGCGCTGCTCACGGTGGCCTTCGAAATCCTCGCCCGGATGAAGCCGACCCCCCGCTACTCCGCGGCTGACTATGTGACCGAACTCTCCCGCGCCGCGGGCAGCCGGAACCTGGTCGGAGGCCAGGTGGCCGACCTCGAGGGCGAGAAAAAGTCCTGTAGCTCATCGGACCTTCGGTTCATCCACCGCGGTAAGACGGCCGCGATGATCATCGCGAGCCTCAAGCTCGGAGCCATGGCGGCCAATGCCACCCCGCGCACGCTGGGCATCATGGAGGAGTTCGGCGACAACCTCGGCCTCGCATTCCAGGTCATCGACGACATTTTGGATGTCACCCAATCCAGCGAAAAACTCGGGAAGAGCGCGGGCAAGGATGCAGCCGCCGGGAAAACCACCTATCCCGCATTGCTCGGGCTCGAGGCGTCGCAAAAGGAAGCGGCCCGGCTCACTGAAAAAGCGCTCGCCGTGCTCTCGCCGCTTGGCGAACGCGCGGTCACGCTCCGCGAACTCGCGGGAAAACTTCTCGCCCGCCAGTCGTAAAGCGGATCCGGCTCCACGCCGCTTACGCCTCGATCCGTGACATTCGGGGGCGATCCTCATAAAAGGTTCCCCATGGAACCGCCACCCATTGACTCCGCCAGCGAGCCGGTCTTCGTCGGGCGGGGATTGACGAAAATTTATGCATCAGGCGAGACGGAGGTGCGGGCTTTGGACGGCGTGGATCTTGATCTTTTCCGCGGTGAGATGGTCGTCCTGCTGGGCCCCTCCGGAAGCGGAAAGTCCACGCTTCTCAACAATCTGGGAGGCCTCGATGTTCCAACCGGAGGAACGCTGGCTTATCGCGGGCGCGATCTCACCGATGCGGACGAGGACGAGTTGACCGCATTCCGCCGGGATGCGGTCGGGTTCGTATTCCAGTTCTATAACCTGATTCCAAGCCTCACGGCCCGCGAGAATGTTTCGCTGATCACGGAAATCGCACAGGATCCGATGACCCCGGAGGAGGCGCTCGATCTCGTGGATCTTGGCGACAGGATGGATCATTTCCCCTCACAGATGTCAGGCGGCCAGCAGCAGCGGGTCGCAATCGCACGGGCGATCGCAAAGCGCCCGGAAGTCCTCCTCTGCGATGAACCAACCGGCGCTCTGGATGTGAAGACCGGCATCACAGTCCTGGAAGCGATTGAAAAGGTGAACCTCGACCTCGGCACACTCACCGTCCTCATTACACACAATGCCGTCATGGCCGAAATGGCAGACCGGGTCATCCATCTCATGGACGGCAAAATTTCCCGGACCGTCCGGAATCCAACCCGCCGACCGGTGCGGTCGCTCCAATGGTGATACGGAAGTATTCAGTGATTCAGTTTTCAGTGTTCAGCACAGAAATCTGCATTTGCCGGGATTTTCTGAAAACCGAACCGCTGAAAACTGAAAACTTTTTGTGAGAGCGCTTGATCTCAAGCTGTTCCGCGATGTCGGAAAGATGAAGGGCCAAATGGTGGCGGTCGGCCTCGTGATGGCATGCGGCCTGGCGATGATGATTATGGCGCGGAGCCTGATCCTTTCGCTGGAAACCACGCGTGCGGCCTACTACGAGCAGAACCGTTTTGCGGATGTGTTCTGTGATTTGAAGCGCGCGCCGAATGCCCTGCGCGAGCGCCTGGCCGCCATTCCCGGTGTGGCTGCGGTGGAGACCCGGGTTGTCGGGGCCTTGCGCATGGACCTGCCGGGCCTGTCGGAACCGGCTGATGGCACGATCCTCTCCATCCCCGAAGACCGCCCGATGCGGCTGAACACCGTTTTTCTGCGCACGGGAAGGTTTCCGGAAGCCGGGAAGGCAAACGAGGTGGTCGTTGGCGAGGCGTTTGCGAAGGCGCATGGATTCCAGCCCGGCGACTCGATCGAGGTGATCCTGCGCGGCGCCAAGGAACGCCTTATGATTGTGGGCATCGGGCTATCGCCGGAATATGTCTTTGAGGCGCGCCCCGGAGAGGCTCTGCCCGACAACAAGCGGTTCGGGGTTTTTTGGATGAACGAGCGAGACCTGGCTACGGCCTTCGACCTCGACGGGGCTTTCAACAACGTCATCGCGGATGTCGCGCCCGGCGAGGCAACAGCCCCGGTGATGGCAGAGATCGACCGCCTGCTCGAACCCTACGGCGGCCTGATAGCGTATGATCGCAGGGACCACGCCTCCGCAAAGCAGCTCGACGATGAGATCGAAATGCTCAATGGCATGTCGATTGCATTCCCGATCGTCTTTCTCAGCATCGCCACGTTCATGACAAGCGCCGTCCTCTCGCGCGTCATCCGCCTCCAGAGAGAGCAGATCGCCCAGCTCAAGGCGTTTGGATATTCCGCGCGCCAGGTGGGTTTCCACTATTTGAAATTCGCGCTGGTGATCGTGGGGATCGGACTGATCGCCGGGGGGATCGCGGGCGCATGGCTCGGGGTAAATGTGGTGGAGATGTATCACAAGTTCTTCCAGTTCCCGTCGCTGACATTTCATCCCGACCTCTCCGCCATCGGGCTGGCATTTTTCCTCAGCTCGGCCGCATCGATTCTGGGTGTGATGGGAACCGTGCGTCAGGCGATGCGGCTTCCGGCGGCCGAGGCCATGCGCCCGGAACCACCTGCGGAATTCCGGCCTTCCATACTGGAGCGCCTCGGCCTCACGAATCTGGCCGGCCCCTCGATGCGCATGGCCCTGCGGAACATCGAACGCAGGCCGTGGCAGGCATTTTTCACGACTCTCGGACTGGCGTTGGCAGTCGGCATCCCGGTCGTGCCGGGTGCCATGAGGGACGGGATTTCCTTCATGCTCGATTTTCACTGGCTGCTCGCGCAACGGCAGGACGTGACGGTGTCGTTCATCGAGCCTGGATCGGCGGCTGCCTTCAATGACATCCGGCATCTGCCGGGCGTGATCCTGGCGGAGCCGTTTCGCAGCGTGCCCGCGCGGCTGCGGTTCGGACATCGCAGTCACCGTCTCGCCGTGACCGGCGTGACCCCGGGGGCGCTCCTCGAGCGTGCGCTCGACAAGGATGCCCGGCCGCTGCCCATACCGCAGGATGGCCTACTCATCTCCGAAAAGCTGGCCGAGATACTCGATGTCAAACCCGGCGACCAGCTGGTAATGGAGGTGCAGGAAGGCCGAAGGCCCAGCCGCGAAGTCACGGTCCAGGGCCTGATCACCGACTACGCCGGCCTGACCGCCTACATGGACATCGACGCGCTGCGCCGCCTCATGCAGGAGGGCCGGACTGTCAGCGGCGCACACCTGTCGGTGGATGCCAGCCGGTGGAATGACTTTCTCGAAGCCGTGAAAACAGTCCCGCGCATTGCGAACCTCGGGATCACCTCGTCCTTGCAGCAGAGCTTCCGTAAGACAACCGCCGAATCGATCACCCTCATCCAGAGCATCTACTTCACGTTTTCGATGATCGTCGCGTTCGGCGTGGTCTATAACAGCGCCCGCATCTCGCTTTCGGAACGCAGCCGCGACCTCGCGACCCTGCGCGTGGTCGGCTTCACATCCCGCGAGGTCGCCGGAGTGATGATCGGCGAACTCGTGATGCTCACTGTTCTCGCCATCCCGCTCGGGCTCTGGATCGGCGGCGGCCTTGCGGATTGGATTGTGCAGTCCGCCAGCACCGAAACGATCCGCCTGCCGCTCATCCTCACCCACGAGACCTACGCCACCGCGGTATTAATCGTTCTGCTTTCCGCCAGCGTTTCGTTTTATATTGTCAGCCGACGCATCCGGAACCTCGATCTTCTTGGAGTTCTCAAAGCCAGGGAATAATGAAAACACCATCCACCAAAGGACAGACCGCCAAACGAAAAGGCCTCTGGCGAAAGATCCTGCTCGTCACGCTCGGCCTCGCCTTGGCCGCCTTCATTGTCACCGGCCTCCTGCCCAAGCCTGTTGAAGTTGAGACCGGCCACGTCACGCGCGGGCCGCTCACGGTCTCCGTGCTGGAGGAGGGAAAGACGCGTATCCGCAACCGCTACGTCGTTTCCCCGCCTGTTGCGGGCTACATGCGCCGGGTCCCGGTGCGCGCGGGCGACCGGATCGTGGCGGGGCAAACACTGCTCGCGGTCATCCAGGCCTCACCGTCGAGCTTTCTGGATCCGCGCGCCAGGGCGCAGGCCGAGGCGGCGGTCCACTCCGCCGAAGCGTCACGGATGCAGCGCAGCGAGCTTGTGCAAAGTTCCACAGCGGAGCTGGACCTCGCCCGCAAGGAGCTGGTACGGGCCGAACAATTGAAAAGAAAGGGCGCCATCGCCATCAATGAATATGACACCGCGGCCAACCGGGTGGACATGCTGGACAACCAGCTCGGCTCGGCGCAGTTCGCGCTGAAGGTCGCCGAGTTCGAACTGGAGCAGGCCAATGCCGCCCTCGTGCAGGTCACCGGCAACTCTCCGGAAAGCGGCCAGCCCATCGATATCCGCGCGCCGGTCTCCGGATTCGTGCTCAACGTTTTTGAGGAGAGCGCGCGGCCCGTGACGCCCGGGCTCCCGATCATGGAGGTCGGCGATCCCAAGGACCTTGAGGCGGAAATCGAACTACTCTCCAGCGACGCGGTCAATGTGAAGCCGGGTGCGGATGTCTCCATCGAACAATGGGGCGGAGGCGAGCCCCTGCGCGGAAAAGTTGTGCTGGTCGAACCTGGCGCATTTTTAAAGATCTCCGCGCTTGGGGTCGAGGAGCAACGCGTCAAGGTGCGCGTGAACTTTTCCGACCTGCCGGACGGACTGCTCGGCGACCGCTACCGCGTCGAGGCCCGCATCGTCACATGGACAGGAGACAACGTCCTCCAGATTCCCACCGGCGCGCTCTTCCGCCGAGGCAACGAATGGATGGCTTTCGCCGTCGAAGGCGGACGGGCCAAACTGACCAAGGTCGGCATCACGCACAGCAACGGCATCGCCGCCGAAGTCACCGACGGCCTCTCCGACGGGCAGGAAGTCATCCTCCACCCGCCGGACACCGTCAGCGACGGAGTCGCTGTCAAGCCGAGGAGGTAATTCCGCCATGCGCGAGGTTCTCTTCATCTGCACTGGCAACTACTACCGAAGCCGGTTTGCGGAGGCGATGTTCAACCACGCGGCGAAGCGTGAAGGACTGCCCTGGAGAGCATTTTCGCGCGGGCTGGCGATCCATCTTGCGGATGGCAACATTTCCCGGCACACCGAATCGGCCCTGGGCGAACGCGGGATCGATCTCGCACAGACCGCGCCGACACGCGTATCTCTGACGGAGGCTGACCTCGCCCGGGCGCATCGCGTTGTGGCCCTCAAACGGGACGAACACCATGCGATGATGCTTGCGCAATTTCCGCTTTGGGCTGACCGGATCAAATATTGGGCAGTGCACGATCTCGACGCCTCCGAGCCCGGTCCCGCACTCGCCGAAATCGAAATTCAGGTCGAAATTCTGCTGAGGGAACTGACGGGTGGGTGAAAATCGCGTCTGTGCTGCCGGATAGCGGCACCAGAATCCCTCCGCGCGGGGATTGCTCTTCCGGCGGCGAAAGGTTATGCATCCGGCTGCATCATGATCGCGCTCACCATTGAGAATCTGGTCAAGAAGTTCGGGGATACCGTCGCTCTCGATGGCATCAGCTTCCGCATCGAGCCCGGAGAGATCTTTTTTCTGCTGGGACCGAGCGGGTGCGGGAAGACGACTCTTCTGCGCAACATCGCAGGATTTTACATTCCGGAGTCCGGGCGGATTCTCTTCGGGCAGGAGGACGTGACGCGGCTCCCGCCCCACAAGAGGAACACCGGGATGATGTTCCAGAGCTACGCGCTCTGGCCGCACATGACGGTGGCGAAGAATGTGGCCTTCGGGCTTGAGGAACGGAAAGTTTCCGCAGCAGAAATCAAAAAGCGTGTCGGGGAGGCTTTGGAATCGGTCCAAATGTCCGCTTATGCGGACCGGAAAATCGCGCAGCTTTCCGGTGGGCAGCAGCAGCGCGTGGCGCTGGCGAGGGCTCTGGTGATCCGCCCGCGCTGCCTCCTTCTCGACGAGCCGCTTTCGAACCTGGATGCCAGGCTCCGCCTGGAGATGCGCACCGAGATCCGGCGAGTCTGCAAGGAATCCGGGCTCACGGCGATCTACGTGACGCACGACCAAAAGGAAGCGCTCTCGATATCCGACCGCATGGCGATTCTGGAGGGTGGAAAAATCGCTCAGATTGGCACTCCCGAGCAGGTTTATCGCCGGCCGAGATCGAAGGTCGTCGCGGATTTCATCGGGGAAACGAATTTCATTCCAGGAAAAATCCGCTCCGCAGCCGCCGGCCGAGCAGTGGTCGATGCCGGGACCCTCGGCGTTTTCGAGGGTGTGGTGGGAGATCCAAACTGGCTCCCGAAGCCCGGAGAAGAGGCCGAGATGTCCATCCGCCCCGAATGCTGGACGCTTCACGAGACCAACCCCGACAAGAATTCCGTCTGCGGGCGGGTCGGCGATGCGGTCTATCTCGGCGAGATCGCCCAATACCGGTTCTCCACCGCTGGAGGACCACTGAAAATTTTTGAGTTGAACCCACGCCTCTCGGCGCGTTCGTCGGACCGCGATCTTTTTGCCGCCGCGCAGGCGGAGGACGTGGTTGTTGTGCGGAGGTGAGACCGTGAGCCGCCGCATTTTTTTCGTCCTGGCCGCGATGGCCGTGGTGATTGCGATCCCGTTCGCCTTGAAGCCGAAGGAAAACCTGCTGGCACGCGCAGATGATTCGCTGGTCATCGTCTCACCTCACAACGAGGCGATCCGGCACGAGTTCAGCCTGGCATTCGCCGACCACTACAAAAGGAAAACCGGCCGCTCGGTCCGCCTCGACTGGCGGCTTCCTGGCGGGACGAGCGAGATCGCGAGGTATCTGAAGGGCGAGTATTATGCGGCGTTCGAGCGGGAGTGGACGCTGGGGGGACGTGCGTGGACGCCGGAGGTCGCCGCCGCATTTGAGAACCCGAAGGTCAAGCCCTCGGATGCCCCGTCGATGGATACCCCCGCGCAGGCGGCACGCAGGGCGTTCCTGGCATCCGATCACGGCATCGGGATCGATGTGTTTTTCGGCGGCGGGGCATATGATTTCGAGCAGCAGGCTTCGGCAGGGAGGCTCGTCGCTAGCGATGTGATCAGCCGTCATCCGGAGTGGTTCACGGATGATTCCATTCCGCAGAAGGTATCCGGAGAACCGTTCTACGATCCGGAGGGACGCTGGATCGGCGCGTGCCTGTCGTCGTTCGGCATCTGCTACAACAGCGATTCGTTGCGGCGCCTCGGAGTGAAGGAACTGCCCGCATCTTGGAGCGACCTCACGAATCCGCTTCTCTTCAAGCAGGTCGCCCTGGCTGATCCGACAAAAAGCGGATCCGCCGCCAAGGCATTCGAGATGGTGATCCAGCAACAGATGCAGGAACTCGTGCGCGAGGCCGGAGTCGAGGCACCCGAGATTCTCGCCGTCGGCTGGAAGCGCGGGCTGGAAATCATCCAGGCCGCCTCGGCAAACGCGCGCTACTTCACCGATGCCGCCGGGAAAGTTCCACTCGACGTCTCGCTCGGCGACGCTGCGGCCGGCATGTGCATTGATTTCTACGGAAGATTCCAGAGCGAGGCCGTGAAGGTTGGGGAGACTCCCTCGAGACTCCAATACTTCACGCCGGCCGGAGGTTCGTCAGTCGGCGTCGATCCGATCGGCCTGCTTCGCGGAGCGCCGAACCGCGCGGTCGCGGAGGAGTTCATCGCATTCGTCCTTTCGCCCGAGGGCCAGAAACTCTGGAACTTCAAAGTCGGAACGCCCGGCGGACCTAAGAAATACGCGCTCCGCCGGCTGCCCGTGCTGAAGGAATTGTACGCGCCGGAATTCACTCCATTCCGATCCGATCCCGGCGTGATGCCATACGAGGAGGCGAAGCTGTTCACCTATCACCCGGCCTGGACGTCGCCGCTCTTCAAGACAATGAGCTTCATCATCCGCGTGATGTGCCTTGATTCCCACGACGAACAAGCCTCCGCGTGGAAGGCGCTCGCGGCTGCGGGATTTCCGCGTGAGGCACTGAAGGTATTCTCGGATGTTACAACCGTGGATTACGAGACCGCGCAGGAAAAAATCCGGCCGGTCCTCTCCTCGGCGAACCGGATCGAGGAAGTCCGCCTGGCGAAGGAGCTCGGGGATAAATTCCGCGCCCAATACCGCGAAGCCGAACGCCTCGCAAAGGAGGGAAAATGACAAATTCCACGCAGAGGCGCGGAGGCGCGAAGGTATGGAGTGAGAATGAGATTGCCCGTGAGATAGTGGATGCGGCGCTCCAAATCCATAGGGAGCTTGGTCCAGGATTATTGGAATCGGTCTATGAGGTCTTGCTGGCCGATGAGCTGATGCGCAGAGGTTTGCGCGTGGAGCGACAGGTGATCGTGCCAATTATTTTCCGAGGACGGACATTTACGGAAGGGTTCCGTGCAGACCTGATTGTCGAGGGGAAAGTCTGTGTTGAATTAAAAAGCGTCGAGGACTTTTCGAAATCGGACCCCAAACAGCTCCGCACCTATTTGCGCCTTCTCGGTTTCAAACTAGGACTCCTCATCAACTTCAATGCCGCCCTGCTTAAAGACGGCATAATCCGGATCGTCAACGGCCTCGAAGACGATCCCTATTCCAAAACCCTTCGCGCCTCCGCGCCTTCGCGGGAGGATTAGCCCATGTCCCACTCCCTTTCCAAGTTCGTCTTCCTCCTCACTGCGGCATTCTTTGCGCTCTTCTTCGCGTGGCCGGTCGCCGAAACGCTCAAGGGGGCTTTCGTGGGGTCGGATGGGGAATTCACATGGGACTACATCGCGGAGGTGTTCCGGAATCCGATCTATCTCGAGGGGCTCTGGAATTCCTTCCAGATGGGGCTCTGGAGCACGCTGCTCACGGCTTTGATTGCTGTTCCTCTGGCGGTCATCAGCGACAGGTATCTATTTCCCGGCAAGTCACTACTCGGTGCACTGATCCTAATTCCGATGATCCTGCCGCCGTTTGTCGGCGCGATCGGGGTCAAACAGATCCTGGGGCAACAGGGGGCGTTCAACGCTTTGCTCGAGTCGCTTGGACTTCTGGATGCCGGGCATCCGGTGGACTGGCTGGGGGAGAGCCGGATGTGGGGGGTGGTGATCATGAACGCGCTGCACCTATATCCGATTCTGTATCTGAATGTCCTCGCCGCGCTCGCGAATGTGGATCCGGCGATGGAGGAGGCCGCGGAAAATCTCGGGTGCACCGGATTCCGGAAATTCCGGAAAATCACTCTGCCGCTCATCATGCCCGGCCTGTTTGCGGGAGGGACGATCATCTTTATCTGGTCATTCACCGAACTCGGTGTCCCGCTCATGTTCGAGTTCAACCGCGTGACATCGGTCCAGATTTTTTACGGGATCAAGGACATCGGCGGAAACCCGTTCCCTTTTGCTCTTGTAGCTGTCCTTCTCGCGACCACCACACTCCTCTACGCATCGGGAAAATATTTCTTCGGCCGCGACAGCCATGCGATGATGGCAAAGGCGACCAGCCAGGGTGGCCCACGCCAGACCGGCTGGATCGGCGGAGCCCTCTGCACCGGCACTTTCTGCGCGATCACCGGGCTCGCCATTCTCCCGCACATCGGTGTGATCCTGGTCGCCTTCTCGAAGGATTGGTATGGAACGATCCTTCCCGCCGGGTGGACCCTTTCGCATTTCGAAGCGGCCCTCGGGCACAACCTCACGCTTCCATCCATCCAGAACAGCCTGAAGTATGCCGGGCTCGCCACTGTTCTCGATGTGTTTCTCGGCATCGCGATCGCATATGTCGTCGTCCGCACGAAGCTCGCCGGCCGCCAGATCCTCGATGCCATGGCCATGCTCCCGCTGGCGGTCCCGGGGCTTGTCCTCGCCTTCGGATACCTCGCGATGACGCAGGAGGGGAAAATCTTTTCCTTCATGAATCCATCTGTGGATCCGCTTGCAATCCTCGTCATCGCCTACTCGGTGCGCCGGCTGCCCTATGTCGTGCGCTCGGCGGCCGCGGGATTCCAGCAGACGAGCGTCACACTCGAGGAGGCTGCTCAAAACCTCGGATGTCCTCCTCTCCGCGCGCTGCGGAAAATTACGATCCCCCTTATCGCGGCGAACCTGATGGCCGGGGGACTCCTCGCATTTTCGTTCGCGATGCTCGAAGTCAGCGATTCGCTCATCCTTGCTCAGAAGCAGCAGGATTTCCCGATTACGAAAGCGATTTACGAACTCTACCAACTCCTCGGAGAAGGCCGCTATATGGCCAGCGCGCTCGGCGTCTGGGCGATGGCATTCCTCGCCGTCACCATCATCGGCGCAAGCCTCATCCTCGGGAAAAAGCTCGGCGCGATCTTCCGGGTATAATCAGGCCGTCGGCTCCGGGTCGAACCACCTTCCGTGTTCGCGGATGAGCTCCACCAGACGGTCGACCGCTTCGGCTTCGGGGACGTTGAATTTCACGGCGGTCTTCCCGACGTAGAGATTGACCTTCCCCGGCGCTCCACCCACATAGCCGAAGTCGGCGTCGGCCATCTCTCCCGGACCGTTAACGATACAGCCCATGATCGCAATTTTAACTCCCTTGAGGTGCAGTGTCGCGGCCTTGATGCGTGCGGTCGTGTCCTGAAGATTGAAAAGCGTGCGCCCGCAACTCGGGCACGCGACGTAGTCGGTTTTAAAAATCCGCACGCCGGCTGCCTGCAGAATGTTGTAGGCGATCCTAAGCGATTCCTCTCCGTCCCCCTGAACAAGGACCGCATCCCCGATCCCGTCACAAAGCAACGAACCGATATTCGTGGCAGCAACAAGGAGGTTGTCCGTTCCATCCAAATTCCGAGTTCCGAGTTCCGACTTCAAAAGGATCGGATGTCGGTGGCTGACACGCGAGGCAAGCAGCCGGAACGCCGGGATCACGTCTAAATCGCAGGAATCCGATACCGTCAAAAGCCGGGCATCGGGGAGCGAGTTCGCCGCGGCCACGGCGGATTCGTCGCTCGGGTCAACCTCCAGAAGGCCCGCATCCTCGCATACAATCTCCGGCTTAAAATCCCCGGATTGCACGACTGAATCAAAAATCCTCCGGTGAACGGCCACCCGGACGAGTTCGTCGCCACCAGTCGGAATCCTGGCTGCAGAAATTTTTTCCGAAGAACGCCTCGCGTAGGAAAACGGGGTGAAAGGAAGGCCTTCCAGATGTGAAAGTCTCCTTAACTCGGCAATGCGGACCAACTCCCGCGCCACGGGAATCTCGTGGATGGAATCCTCGGTCAATGAAACCCGGATCGTATCGCCGATTCCGTCAGCAAGCAGGCTCCCGATGCCGATCGCACTTTTGATCCGCCCGTCCTCACCGTCCCCTGCCTCGGTCACCCCAAGATGAATAGGGTAGTTCCAGGAAGAATTTGAAATTGGAAATGTGGAATTTGAAATGGAGGAATCCCGCGGCTGAATCATTCCGCATTCCGCATTCTGCATTTGACTCGCTCGCTCCCGCTCGTCTCGCCCATTCGGGCTACCCTGCGGGCAGTCTATCCGGCCAGCACCCGCTGGCACGTCTTCGCATTCGCTCAAGGCTTCAAGCCTTGAAACAAGCAGCCTGTAGGCCTGGATCATGACCTTCGGGTTCGATGATTTCATCGAGAAGACGAGTTCGTGGTAATCGAGTTCGCGAGCGATCGACGCGAACTCAAGCGCGCTCTCGACCATGCCGAGCGGCGTGTCGCCGAAGCGGTTCATGATCCGGTCGCTGAGGCTGCCGTGGTTCGTCCCGATGCGCATCGCGACCCCGCGTTCCTTGCAAAGGCGCACCAGCGGAAAAAACCGGTCGCGGATCCGGCCGATCTCAGCCTCATATTCCGAGTCTGTGTATTCCCGGACGTTGAACTTCTTCGTGTCGGCGAAATTGCCGGGATTAATCCGAACCTTGTCTACCCAAAGCGCGGCCTCCAGCGCGGCTTCCGGTTTGAAATGGATGTCCGCCACCAAGGGAACCGTGCACCCGGCCTGACGGAGCGCCGCGCGGATGCTCCCGAGGTTTGTGGCATCCTTGACCGAGGGAGCGGTGATGCGGACGATTTCGCAGCCGACCTCGACGAGGCCGAGCGTTTCCTTCACGCAGGCCGCTGTATCCATCGTGTCGCTCGTGAGCATCGACTGGATGCGAATCGGGTTGTTTCCCCCGACCGCTGTCGTCCCGATGCGGACCTCGCGTGCCGGGCGTCGTCCAAGGAACGGGCGGTAATCCGGCTCCATGTTGCTATTTGGATTTTTCCGCGACCGGCGGCTTCGAGATGAAAATGTCGCCGACGTCGTAGAAGGTCAGGTAAAGCATGAACCCGATCAGGGCGAGCGCGCAGGCGGTCTGGACGAACTCGAGAACGCGAACGTTGATCGGCTTGCGGCGGATCCCCTCGATGATCGCCAGCGTGATGTGCCCGCCGTCAAGGACCGGGAAGGGCAGGAGGTTCAGGAGCGCGAGGTTCACATTGATCAGAACGCTGAATGCGAGCGCCAGCCGCCAGCCGTTTTCGTTTTCGAAGATCTGATAGTAGAGGCGCATGATCCCGACCGGCCCGCTGAAGTGGGCGGCTTTGACGTCGGACTTCGGAGAAAAGAGCGCGTCAACCATCCGGAAGATGCTCGTGGCGGCATCCTTGACCTGGGTGAAGGGGTCCGGATAGGTCAGCTTCGTGCGGCCCCATTCGATCCCGAAATTCACCGGAGCGGATTCGGGAGAAACCGTCGGAAGCGGAAGCGTCAGGCTCACCGGTTTGCCATCCCGCTCGACGGATATCGTAAGGGATTTTCCCCGGTTGGCATCCACGAACGGCCCGATCTCATCGAGATTATAGATCGGTTCGCCGTTGATTTCCGTGATCAGATCGCCGGATTGGAAGCCCGACTTGTCAGCCAGGCTGCCACGCACAACAAATCCGACCCCGGGTATCAGGCGCGGCCCGATCTGCACCTCCCGGAGAGCCGGGCGGCGCCAGTTCGAGGTTTCGGGCTTTACCCATCCGGTCGGGATCGTGATTTGCTGGCCTTCCCGCTTGACGGTGAATGCGATCGTGTCCCCTTCGCTGCGGACGATGCGCCACTTCACGCTGTCTGTGCCGCTCACAAAATGATTCACCGGATGACCGTCCACGGCAACGATCCGGTCGCCGACGCGGAGACCGGCCTTTTCAGCCGGGCCGCCCTCCTTCACGTAGCCGATGGTCGGCGAGTCGAACTCGCTCTGGGGTTTTCCGACAAACCAGACGATGCAGGCCATGACGAACGCGAGCCCGAAGCTGAAGAGCGGCCCTGCGGCCGCCACGATGATTTTGTCGAGCGGCTTCACTGGCGGGAGGTTGTCCCGCGACTGCTCGACCTTGCCTTCCAATGCCTCCATGGGCGCGAGTTGAGGGATCGCCACAAACCCACCGGCCGGGATTGAGCCGAGGCGGTATTCGACCCCGCCGATGGTTTTGCTCCAGATCGGCTTGCCGAACCAGATCGCAAATTTCTCCACGACGAGCCCGCGCCACTTGGCTGCGAGAAAATGTCCGAGCTCATGGACGACGATGAGCAGGTTGAAAATCAGAACGACCTCGATGCAGATGAAGAGGAACTTGAGAATGTCGAAAACCATAAAGAAGGCTGAACCCTATGCCACGACCAACCGCGAAGCAAGTTCCCGCGCGCCGCGGTCGGTTTCGATGAGTTTTTCAAGATCCGGATGCTCTGAATGAGGGCAGTCCTCCATCACCCGCGCCACAATTTCCCAGATTTTCGGGAAGCGGATCCGCCCGCCAAGAAATGCCTCCACCGCAACTTCATTGGCCGCATTCAGGACTGCTGGCAATGTGCCTCCTTTGGTTCCGGCCACCACAGCGAGATCGAGCGCCGGGAAATCAGTCCTTCTCGGCACCTCGAAATCCAGGCGTCCGAGCTCGGCAAAATCCAGCGGGCGAAGCGAGTTCGGCACGCGGTCCGGCCACGTCACGGCGTAGTGGATGGGAAAGCACATGTCCGAGCGGCTGAGTTGGGCGAGCGTCGATCCGTCGACGAATTCGACCATCGAATGGATGATGCTCTGCGGGTGGACAATGACTTCCACCTGCCCGATCGGGATACCGAAAAGCCACTTTGCCTCGATCATCTCAAGTGCCTTGTTGAAGAGCGTCGCAGAGTCGATGGTGATCTTCCTCCCCATCTGCCATGTCGGGTGCCGGAGGGCACGTTCGGGCGTGATGGAATCAAATTCGTGGCGTGGGGTATGGCGGAACGGCCCTCCGGAGCATGTCAAAATCAGCCTCCGCACGGTCGAAATATCCCGGCCTTCAAGGCACTGGAAAATCGCGTTGTGCTCGCTGTCCACCGGAAGCACGCTCACTCCGGATTTCTTCGCGGCGGCCATCACCGCTTCGCCCGCCATGACAAGAATTTCCTTGCTGGCGACGGCGATGTCTTTGCCCGCCTCAATCGCAGCCAGCGCGGGTTTGAGGCCAGCGGTTCCGACAATGGCAATCAGAACGAGATCGGCTTCCGGCAGCGTGGCAAGTTCGATCAGGCGCTCCATGCCATCCGGCCCGTCGGTCCGCACACAGCGGGCGGACGGAAAATCTGCGGCGGCCGCAGCCAAAACCTCCGCGTTTCGGTGTGCCGAAAGCCCGACCACCTCCATGCGTTCGGGAATATCTTTCGCGACCTTGAGCGCGCTCTGCCCGATCGATCCGCTCGCCCCGAGAATGACAACGCGGCGCTTTCTCATGGAATGCCCAGGACAAGCCTCATGTAGAAAAACAGGAGCGGGGAGGTGAAAAGCAGGCTGTCGATGAGGTCGAGCGTTCCGCCGATCCCGGGGAGGAGGTGGCTCGAGTCCTTGATGTTCGCGCCGCGCTTCACGATCGATTCCGCCAGATCTCCGATGACCGCGGCAAACCCGAGAAGCAGCCCGAGGATCACCACGTCGTCGAACCGGAATGCGGATAGCTTCTCGGGCATCAGCGCATACAGCCACCACGCCGCGAGCAGCGAGGTCAGCAACGCTCCCGCGAATCCCTCCCACGTCTTGTTCGGGCTGATGTGGGGAGCGAACGGATGCTTCCCGAAAAGGCTCCCGAAAACGTATGCACCCATGTCGCTGAACTTCGTTACCATCACCAGAAACAGGACATAATACTGTCCGGTCGCCGCTCCCTCCGGCGTCGGCGGAGTCAGGTAGATGATCTTCGTGATGAAGCTGAAAAGCCACGGGATGTAGAGAAGCCCGAAAACCGTGTAGCTCATCGCCCGGAGCGGATCCCGCGCGGATCCCCGGAACATCTGCCTCGCAAAAATCACGATCAGAAACAGCACGAGCACGACCAGTTCGAAGTCGTAGGCCTTCTCCGGCCCGTTCTCCTTCATGAGAAGAAACCCGCCGCCCAGAAGAACCACCGCGCAAATCATCCCGGTCAGGGTGAAGACCCCGATCCCGTCCCCCTCGAGCATCCGGTAATACTCCCAGAGCGCCATCAGCGCCATGAATGCCAGCAGGCAGAAAAACCCGACGTCGTATCCCGAGAAGATCGTGCCCAGCATCAGCGCCCACAACGCCACCGTGCTTGAAAGCCGGAGATAAAACGTGATCTGCTTGGAGGTCATTCCCGTCCCGAGAAACAATCAGACCCGCGCGGCACCGGCAATCCCGAATCCCTGAAACCAAACCCGAACAAAGGTTATTGTTGAGTCACCTAGGGGTAGCTGGCCCGGAATTCCCGCTTATCCCAGCGCACTGTTCCGGTACAGCCATGGTCCTTTATACTTTACTTATGGCCATATAACTGTATTTATTTTCCTCATGAAGACAACGATTGATTTGCCTGATGACATCCTCCACCGTGCGAAGATCGTCGCGGTCCAGCGCAAGACGACATTGAAAGATCTGGTCATTCAAGGGTTGGAACATGCCACCCGACACCCCAGAGAAGATGCCGACCAAATGCGCAAAGAACGCGCCGCCAGACTTATCGCCGCGCTTCAGGCCTCCAACACAGAGCCGATGAAACCCCTTTCCCGCACAGAAATATATGACCGTCACACGGGCAGATTGGTCCCATGAACTTTCTGGACACAAACATCTTTCTGTACGCAGGTTCGAATGCGCCGGGGGACGCCCGCAAAAAGCAGATTGCCTCGACGATCATTGCATCCGTTGACTTCGCCATTTCCATGCAGGTGGTCCAAGAGTTCATTGCCAACGCTCTGGGAAAAAAACCGCTGGGCTTCACCGAGTCGGGCATTGAGGCTGCACTGGAAAGCCTGCGTTCCATCACCGTTCTCCCTGTGACATACGGTCTGGTGCTCCAGGCATGGAAGCTGCATCTGCGCCACGGCGTTTCTCAATGGGATGCCACTATCCTCGCTGCCGCGCTGGAACTTGGCTGCCACACCCTTTACTCCGAAGACCTCAACCACGGCCAAAGCTACGATGGAGTGAAGGTCATCAACCCCTTTCGATGAGCACTAAGGGATTGGCCCGGTCTTCCTGAAGAGCTATGCACATTCCGTCCCTCATAGAACGAAAGCGCGATGGGGCCCGGCTCGCGGACCGCGAGATTGCGGACCTGATTTCCGCGTATGCCTCCGGCGAGGTGCCGGACTACCAGATGAGCGCGTTCGCAATGGCAGTCTTTTTCCGGGGGATGTCGGATGGTGAGACGGCTGCGCTGACGGCTGCGATGCGCGACAGCGGGAGGGTGTTCCGTTGGCCGGAGGGGTCCCCGCCGAAGGTGGACAAGCATTCCACCGGCGGGATCGGCGACAAGGTCTCGCTGGTTCTCGCACCCCTTCTCGCCTGCGACAGCCTTTGGGTTCCGATGGTCTCCGGGCGCGGGCTCGGCATCACCGGCGGCACTCTCGACAAGCTCGAAAGCATTCCCGGCTTCAATGTGAACCTCGGCGAGGCCGCCTTCCTTCGACAGATCGAAAAAATCGGGGTCTTCATGGCCGGGCAGACGGATGATTTTTGTCCGGCCGACAAGCGTCTGTATGCACTGCGCGATGTCACCGCCACCGTGCCATCGCGCCCGCTCATTATCGCGAGCATTATGTCAAAAAAGCTTGCGGAATCGCTCGACCGCATCGTGCTCGACGTGAAATTCGGCAGCGGGGCCTTCATGAAGACGCGCGAGGAAGCGGACCTGCTCGCCGCAGGACTGCGCGCTGCAGGGGAAGGCAATAATTTGAAAACCTCCGTTTTTCTCTCTCCGATGGATGAACCTCTCGGTCACACAGTTGGAAATGCACTGGAAGTTCGCGAGGCCGTTGAAACGCTGCAGGGCAGAGGTCCGGAGGACCTCGTGGCCATCACGCTCGACCTCGCGGCAGCCGTATCCGATTCCCCGAGAGAGGTCCTCGCCAGGCGCCTGCAAGACGGTTCTGCCTGGAGAAAATTTCTTTTACTGGTCGAGGCCCAGGGCGGGAATCCGCAGGCGTTTGAGAACTGGGACGCTTTTCACCCTGCACCGGTCGTGCGTCCGCTTCCGTCACCGCGCGACGGAACGATTGTGAAAATGGACGCCGGATCGATCGGTTCCGCGGCCGTTCAGATGGGAGCGGGCCGGCACAAGACCACGGACATCATCAATCCGTGCGTCGGATTTTCACGGATCAGAAAAACCGGAGAAAAAATATCCAGAGGCGAGCCGCTGCTTTGGATTCATGCCGCATCGGAGAAAGATGCGGAAGCCGCCGCGGGTGCGGTGCGCTTTGTGATTCACTGACATCCCCGGCCGATTACGGCTGCGGGGGATTTCCCCCGCGGGACACATCAGTGCCCCGCGGGAGAAGAAGAGAGTTAGCTGACGTGCTGCGAGACGAGCTTGGTCATCTCGAACATGGTGACAGTCTTCTTGCCGCCGAAGACAACCTTCAGCGCGTCATCCGCGTTGATGTTGGTCTTCTTCTTGGGGTCCTGAAGGTTGTTTTTCTTGATGTAGTCCCAGAGCTTCTTTGTCATTTCGCTACGTGGAAGCGGCTTCGAACCGACGATCGCGGAGAGCGCGGCGTCCGGTTGAACGGGTTTCATCAATGCAGGGTTAGCTTTGCGTTTTGTTGTGGCCATAGGTTTTTGGTTTTGGATCTGCCGGGGGGCTGATTGAGTGGAATGCTACACTGGCATCCTCGCGGAGTAAAGCCTCTATCTGCCGGATTTTGCAACCCACGAATACGTGCCATCGGGAGAGGCAACCTCGATGAGTTCGCCTTCAAAGGCCCGCTTCTGCCAGAGGGAGGCCTGCTCGGAGTGAATGTCGTCGATGTTGCGCTGTTCTTTTTCCGCGATCGCTTTCATGAGTGCCCTGCGGTCCTCGTTTTCGGCGGCGACGGTTTTTCTCATGTAATCACCGGCCTCTCCGGGCGTATCCACGCGGATCGCGACCAGTCCATCGCGGCCCTCGCCGACGAGACGGGAGTTCTTGAAATTCTGGATGTCGGCCATGCGGTTGCGCCGGCGGGATTCCGGATCCTGCGCCTGGGCTGCCGGAGAGGAGGGCTTGGCTGCGCCCTTGTTGTGATCGTAAACATCGAGGCGCATCGAGATGTCCACCTTGATCGGTTCGGAAGTCGCGAGGTTGACGGTGGGCGCGGCGCATCCGGCCATCGTTGCGGCTGCTGCTGCGGCGGTGCAGAGGATTCTCATGGTTTGTCTTTCCATCGCCCCTGGTTCGATTCATCGGCATGGAGGACAATGTCAAAGTTGCGCGATCCGAGCGGTCCTTGCAACTTTAACCCGAAGACTCCCTGCTTTTGAACAAACCAGAGGTCGCCATCGGCCTTGTCGTAGTCAAAATCCCGGAGCGATTCGAGCGCGACGCGGGTGCTGCTTTTTTTGAGGTTCGACCACGAGTCCGGGATATTGGCGAGAAGGTCGTCGAGCTTGCCGATAGTCATGCGTCCCGGTTTGACGGCGTGAAAATTCCCCTTCACCCGTTCGATGTTCCGGCCGAACGCATCCATTTGAAGCTTGAAGTTGACAGGGCCGGTCATGCGGAAATTTTTCGGCGCGAGAACGTCGGTGAGCTGCCGGAGGCTGACTCCCTTGCCGTAAAGCCAGCCCACCCACGGGGCTTCCTCCTCGAACAGAAAGCTGAACCCGCCGCTGAGATAACCATCGTAGACCCGTCCGCCGAAGTCGCCATTGATGCCGGTTTTGTCAAACGTAGCCGAGAGCCAGGCATCCGAGGCCTGGAACTGCCGCCAGCTGACCGTGTTCAGGAACAATTTTCCGACGAGGTTGTTTTCATTTTTTTCCGGGGGATAGGCGAACTGAAGGTCACCCCGTTTCGTCGAGACCTCGAGCTGATAGTCGGGGAACGAATAATTTTCCTCATGAATTTCAAATGCGGTCTGGAGCTTGAGCTTGGCGAGATTGTCGAGTGCGATATCGCTTGCCGTCGCGTGGAAATTCAGCGGGAGCCCGTATTTCGCGCGTCCTCCACTGCCCACCAGAAGGCGTCCCTCCTCGACCTTGAGGGTGCCGATTTTCCATCCGGGCCCGCCCGCGTTGCTCCCGTCTCCGGCGAGCCGCTTCTGGGTGTCGTCCATATACCAGAACAGGTCCTGTCCGACATAGATTGAGGGATTGAGAATCTCGACACCGACAAGTTCCTTGCGGAGGAGTCCGGCAAGGGTGAAGTGCAGGAGGATCCGCCGCATCGTGAGGACTTTGATGAACGGGTCGTAGGGAGAGAGGATCTCCATGTCTGCAATCTCGACCGTTCGCTCCTCCTCGCCGAGCGCGGACGCGGCGCCCGCCAGCGAGATCTCACGGAGGCTTGTGTTCAGTTGGAAGGAAACATTGGATGCGGTTTCACGGGTGTCCTCGAGGCGCACCCGGACGCCGCTGATATCAAGCAGGCCCAGCTTCCATGCGGTGTTGGGCGCGGAGGGAGCTGAAGAATCCAACGGGCCGGAGAGAAGTTTTTGGAGGGCCGTGCCGAGCAGAAAACTTCCCCCCGACACCGCAACTGAGGCGATCCGGCGGTTCTTCAGCATCTCATCGGGAGTCACTTGAGCGCGCACCACATCCAGCGAGAGAAAAGCCGCCGGGTCGCCCGGTGCGAAGCCATGCAGATCCCAGAGAGTGAGTCCAAGCGGAGCCGCCACTCCCGGATCCGTCCAGTCGAATGCGAATTTGAAGGTGAGATCCGGGCTCGGCAGTCCGAAACCTCCGAAGGAAACCTCGCCGTAGTCGCACACGATCCGGCGCACAGACCAGGGAAGCGATCCTCGCTGGCCGCCGGCACCAGCCGCGGGCATCACGTTCAGAAAATCCGGAGAGATCTTCAGGCGCGGGTTCACGAGCCGGATTTCCCCCAACGTTTTTTTCCGGATATCAGCAAAGGAAAAATCGATACTCCCTCCGTCGAGGCGGAGCAATTCCGCGCCGGTCTTGCGCTCCCGGAGCGTTAATTGCCGGATGACGATCCGGTTCATGGCTTCGAATTTGACATCCGCAACCTCGGCGCGCAGTGAGGGCAACGCCCGGTGCACCGTCCAGCGGGCGATGCGGGTCAGGTTGTGTGTCGCATAAAATACTGCCGCCCCGGCCAGGACTGCCAGCACGAGAACCGTCGCGGCGAAACGTTTCAGCCAGACGCGCACGCGGGAGGGATGTTTGGCTTCAGGCAAAACAATCAAGAAGGGTTCCTGCGACGAAGACGATACCCACGATGGCATTCGCCTGAAAAAATGCGCGGTTGATGGATTCGATGTTGCCGCGCCTCGCCTCAATGTGTTCGTAGGCCAGCGCCGCCAGAACAATCGCGAGCGACGAAAAATAAAACCGCCCCATACCGGCGGCGAACCCGAACGCGGCCAGCCCGAGAAATGCCGCCGCGTGCAGCCACACTGCCAAACGGAGAGCCCCCGGCACGCCGAGGAGCACCACCATCGACCGTAATCCCTCGCTCAGATCAACCTCGTAATCCTGCGTCGCATAAATGAGGTCGAACCCGGCCACCCAGAGCAGCACCGCCAGCGCCAGGACCAGCGGCGGCCATGCAAAGACGCCCGTGACGGCAAGCCATGCACCGACCGGAGCCGTCGCAAGGGCCAGTCCGAGGAAAAACTGCGCGAAATGAGTGAAGCGTTTTGTCAGCGAGTAAAAGAATACGATGCCGAGCGCGACCGGCGAGAGCATCGCACACAGCGGGTTCAGCCACCATGCGGCGATGACAAAACCTGCGGAGGAAAATATACATGCCGCAAGGGCGACCGAGCGGCTTGCCAGCCGGTGGCGCCCTGCCGTGCGCGGGTTTCTCTTGTCAATTTCCCAATCTGCCAGCCGGTTGAACGTCATCGCGGCGGTGCGGGCGAACACCATGGCCGCCACTACCCCGAGAGCCACCCGTAGCGTCGGCAGACCACCCGCCGCCACGAACATCGCCCCGAGCGCGAAAGGCAGGGCAAAGACCGTGTGCGAAAACCGGATGAACCGGAGAAAATCCTTCATGGACTCCGCGGTTCAGTTGTTCTGCGGCTTTCGCTTGCTCACTTCCTCGAAAAGTTCGACCAGCCCGTCGTCCACCCGCATGTCCACGATTTTCCAGATCCCTCCCGATTTGTAGAAATAGAATCTCCAGCGCAACGGGAGATCCTGATTGAGGGAGATGCACGTCTGGCGCACGAGGCACGTTCCGACCTGCAGCGTATCGACCACCTCGTAGCCGCCGACCGGACCGTAGCTGTCGAGGGCCTTTTTCGTGCTTTCCTTGAGCTCGCCGACATTTTCCTTTCGCTCGGATATAATTGTTCCCCGGACGAGCGCCTCATAGGCGGCATCCACCTGACCGGATTTCAGAGCCAGAAAAAACGCGCTGATCACGGCTCCCGGATCTTCCGGCTTTTGTGTGCCCGTGGGAGTTGGCGCCGGCGTCGCCACCGGCTCAAGGCCGTGTGAGGGAAAGATCATCCTCTTGCGCGGGTCGGCATCCTGGGCATGGACGATGGTGGAGAAGAGTAGAACGCCCGCCAGAAAAGTTCGCATGCCGACAATGGACCCCTTTTTGGGCCGCCACGCAAGCCTCTGCAACCGACTCAGGCCGCGTCTTTTTCCTGCTTCTTACGGATGAGCGGCGTGCGTTTTCCCTCGACGACGGCACGGTTCACCGTGACCTCGGCGATGTCGTCGCGGCCGGGCGCGTCATACATGATGTCGAGCATGATGCGCTCGAGCATCGCGCGCAGCGCTCGGGCACCGGTGCCTTTCTTGACGGCCTCGGATGCAAGCGCTTTGAGGGCGTCCTTCGTCAGGTTGAGATGGACCCCCTCCATGCCGAGAAGCTTCTGGTATTGTTTGACCATCGCATTTTTCGGCTCGGTGAGAATGGTGACGAGCTGGTCCTCGGTCAGTTCCTCCAGGGTGGCGACGACGGGCAGGCGGCCGACGAATTCCGGGATAAGGCCGAAGCTGAGAAGGTCCTCGGGCTCGACGCTTTTCAGGGCGTCCCGCATAAGAAATTCCTCCGGAGCCTCCTCGCGGTTGTGAAATCCCATGGCGCGTCCGCCGAGTCGCCGGCGGACGATCTTGTCGAGCCCGACGAAGGCGCCGCCGCAGATGAAGAGGATTTTTTCGGTGTTGATCTGGATGTATTCCTGATGCGGGTGCTTGCGGCCACCCTGGGGCGGAACATTGCAGACGGTTCCCTCCAGGATCTTGAGAAGCGCCTGCTGGACGCCCTCGCCCGAGACGTCTCGGGTGATGCTCACGTTGTCGGTCTTGCGGCCGATCTTGTCGATCTCATCGATATAGACGATGCCCATCTCGCAGCGCTTGACGTCGTAGTCGGCGTTCTGAAGAAGGCGAAGCACGATGTTCTCGACATCCTCGCCGACATAGCCGGCTTCCGTGATCGATGTCGCATCGGCGATGCAGAACGGGACGTCGAGGATTTTGGCGAGCGTGCGGGCGAGCAGGGTTTTCCCGGAGCCGGTCGGACCGACGAGGAGGATGTTGCTCTTCTCGATCTCGACATCCGCGAGCGGGTCGAGGCCAACTGTGGTGGGGGAGTCCTGAAGAAGCCGCTTGTAGTGGTTGTGCACCGCAACCGCGAGGAACTTCTTGGCGAGCTCCTGCCCGATCACGTGCTGGTCGAGCTGGTCCTTGATTTCCGCCGGCTTCGGCACGCGGATCGCGGTCTTTGCCTTCTTGTTCTCCTCCTTGAATTCCTTGTCGAGAATCCCCTTGCAGACGGTGATGCAGCTGTCGCAGATGTAAACGCCCGGCCCCGCAATGAGCTTGCGAACCTCCGCGTGGGTCTTCCCACAGAAGGAGCACATCGTGAGATTATTCGTCCGGGCCATAACCTATTCCGCAGCTTTCGGGGGGTCCTTGATCTCCTTGCGCGACGCGACGACCTCGTCCACGAGCCCGTAGGCTTTCGCCTCCTCGGCCGTCATGTAGTAATCGCGGTCGGCGTCCTTCTCGACCTGCTCGACCGGCTTTCCGGTGTGGCGGGAGAGGATTCCGTTGAGGCGCTTCTTGAGCTTGAACATGAACTCGACCTGGCGTTCGACGTCGCTCGCCTGGCCCTGCGCACCGCCCGAGACCTGGTGGATCATGATGTCGGAATTCGGCAGGGCGTAACGTTTGCCTTTTGTTCCCGCGGCGAGGAGGACAGCCCCCATGCTGGCGGCGATGCCCATGCAGTAGGTATTCACGTCGCACGTGACGAACTGCATCGTGTCGTAGATCGCGAGGCCGGAGGTCACCGAACCGCCGGGCGAGTTGATGTAGATGTTGATGTCCTTTTTTGCATCCTCCATCTGGAGGAAGAGGAGCTGCGCGATAACGAGGTTTGCGACATGATCGTCGATCGGCGTGCCGATGAAGATGATGCGGTCCTTGAGGAGCCGCGAGTAGATGTCGTAGCTGCGCTCTCCGCGCCCGGTCTGTTCAACAACGATGGGAACCAACATAAAATGGATTAAGCTGCGGCGTTCGCCGGTTCGCGAACCGTAACATTGGATGCGATCAAATCAAGGGCCTTGCCCATGAGGATCTGCTCGCGCACCGGGCCAAACCCCTCGCGGGCCTGCAGGTCCTTGATGAGCTTTTTAACAGGGATCTCGTAGCGGCGGGCCATCTCGGAAATCGCCACGAGCATGTCGGTGTCATTCACGTCGAGCTTCTCTTTCTCCGCGATGCGGAGGAGGAGGAAGTTCGCGCGGACGCGGTCGCGGGCGCTCTGCTGGGCGACGCCGATCAGCTCGTCCTGGTGGGATCGCAGCTCGTCGTCGCTGACGCCGCGGACCTGGTTTTCCTGGACGATTTCACGAAGGATGCCGGAGACCTCGCGGGCGACCGCCTGCTCCGGGAGTTCGCACTGGACATGCGAGAGGAGGTGCTTGATCGCGCCGTTGCGCTTCGCGCTGTCGAATTGCGACTCGGCGATTTTTTCGAGGCGCTCGCGCATTTCCGCGCGGAGGCCTTCGAGCGTCTTGCCGGGCTCGATTTTTTCCGCGAGCGCGTCGTCGAGCGGGGGGAGCTGCTTGGAATTGATGCCGTGAAGCGTCGCCGAATACGAAACGTTCGACCCGCAGAGATCGGCGAGCGGGAAGTCGGCGGGGACATCGAGCGTGAACGAGCGCGCTTCATCGATGGACATGCCCTCGAGGGCCTTTGCAAAGCCGGGGACAAGCGTTCCCTCGTCCATGAAAATCCATGCGTTCCTGCGTCCGTGAAGCTGTGCGGGCGCCTTCGGAAGGGCATCCGAGAGGAGTTGATCGCCGATTTTCCCCTCGTAGGTCAGGACGGCATAGTCGCCCATCGCGAGAGGGCGGCCTTCGACCGCCTCGAACGTGGCGTGCGGCTCGCGGAACTGCTCCAACCATTTTTCCACGTCGGCGTCGGTGACCGGTCGCTTTTCCGCCTCGACGGGAATGGAAGAATAATCCGGGAGCTCGAATTCGGGGGCCGTGACGACGCTGGCGCGGAAGCGCATCGTCATGTCGGCGCCGATTGTGACGTCCTCGACTTTCGCGACCGTGAGGACGCGGAGGTTCTTCTGCTTGACCGCCTCATTGATGCTTTCGCGGAGAAGTTTTTTCTCGAGTTCCTCGCGGATGTCCTTTGCGAAGCGCGTATCGATCAGCGTCTGCGGCGCCTTGCCCGGACGATAGCCGGGGATGCGGGCATGGCGTTGAAAATCTTTGGCGACGGACTGCCATTCACGGGAGACCCGGTCGGCGGGAAGCTCGACCTGGAGGTTGACGACACAATTGGGCTGCGGATCACAAACAACATTCATGGGCAAACGATCATTTGAGCACAGGATTCCGTGACCGGCAACCGCGAAGCAATAAATCTTCACCGACGAATTTTCGGGATCCTTCATTCCACGGATGGATTCCGGTCGGATTATTGATGTGCGCGGGAGCCCCGGAAAATCTCCGCACGGAAAATTCGCAAAATTCCGCTTGTTTTCCACTCACCCCAGCGCGGATGTTGTGGTCACGATGAGCCCCACCCCGAATGCTCAAGGATACGCGATGCCCGCCGAATGGGAGCCGCACGAAGCCACCTGGCTCTCATGGCCCCAGCCCGGGTGCAACAGCTTTCCCGGATCCTACGACCGCGTCGTTCCCACGTTCGTCCAGATGGCGCTTGCCCTCGCAGAATCGGAAACGGTCCGCATCAACGTGCTCGACGGGGAACAGGAAAAAAGTGTCCGGAAGCTGCTGACTCGAGCCCCGGAAGGACGGATCGAGTATTTTCATATCCCGACCAACGAGCCCTGGTGCCGCGATCACGGGCCGGTTTTCGTCCGCCGCGCCAATGCCCCTCAACTCGCGGTGCTGGATTTCGAGTTCAATGCCTGGGGATGGAAGCTTTCGCCCTTCGAGGACGACAACGATGTCCCGCCGAAAATTGCCAAGAAACTCGGGCTCCCGGTCTTCGACTACAGCGGATTTGTGCTCGAGGGAGGATCGATTGATGTGAACGGAGCCGGGACGGTCCTCACGACGGAGAGCTGCCTGCTCAACCCGAACCGCAACGCAAAGCTCGACCGCCACCAGATCGAGAAAAAACTCCACGACGCGCTCGGAGTCACGCAGGTTCTCTGGCTTGGCGACGGGATCGAGGGCGACGATACCGACGGTCATGTCGACGACCTCACCCGCTTTGTCTCACGCTCGGTCGTAGTAACCGTGAGCGAGGACGACGAGAACGACCCGAATTTCGAGCCGCTCCGCACGAACCTCGACCGCCTGCATGAAATGCGCCTGCCCGACGGCGAGCCGCTCCACGTCCTCACGCTCCCCATGCCCACCCGCATCGTAAGGGACGGGCTCCGGCTTCCAGCGAGCTACGCGAATTTTTACATCGCAAACGAAATTGTCCTTCTCCCGGTGTTCGGCGAGCGGAACGACGGATGGGCGGAATCCGTGCTCCGCGAAGCGTTCCCCGCACGCAAAATCGTTCCGATCGACTGCCGCGAACTCATCTGGGGCCTCGGTGCATTCCATTGCCTGACCCAGCAGCAGCCGGCCGTCTGATCCGCAATCTCAAAATGAAATTCCGCCGCAATGTCGCATTCATCCTGACCCGCACCGGCGGGGAAATTCTTGTGTGCGAGCGCAGCGGCTACAAGAACTCCTGGCAGTTCCCGCAGGGAGGCGCGCGCGATTCGGAAAGCGACCTCGAGGCGCTCCACCGCGAGGTGGTGGAGGAAATCTCCATCGGTCCCTCGCAATACCGGATCGTCACGGAGCACGGGCCCTACCGCTACATCTTCCGCTCCGGTTTCCGCAAGGAAGGCTGCGACGGACAGGAGCAGAGGTATTTTCTCGCCGAGTCGGTCGGGACCCCGGAGATCATCGTGGATGAAAAGGAGTTCAGCGCGTTCCGGTGGATCCTTCCCGAAGACTTCCTCATCGAGTGGGTGCCGCCGATCAAACGTGAAGTCTACCGCCAGGTTTTTCAGGATTTTTTCAATGTCCGGCTGCGCTGAGCGGAAGGGATTCCGTGGAAAAACGACCGGCCAGACACCGGCTCACCGCCGTGGATTTTTGCTCAAGCTACTGATTCTTATTGACTATGGGTCGAAAAATTGGGATTCCCCCGCCGCTGCCTATGCTTACATTCACCGCCTTCACCGTGCTTTCCACCGCGCTCCTCGGATGCGTCTGGTGGGTGAGTCGCGACGACCAAGGGGCTTCCTGATCCCTTTCCGCCGCCTTTGCCGGCCGCGGGTGATTATTCCATGATTTCTTGGTTATGTTTTGAGTGGCGGACGGACAAAGTGCCGGATGCCGGTTCTCTTGTGGCCCCTCTGGTGATCCGTCAGGCGGAGAAATCCGACGAGGCGGGTGTGTCCAAAGTTATCAAGAGCGCCTTCGCCGTGGATTCCGGCTGGGGGGATGTGAACCGGACCGTTGAAGCTGTCCTGACCTCAGCGACCGAGCGTGTGTTCGCGGAGCCCGCCCCGCATTGCCTCGTCGTTGTGCATGGCAGCCGGATCATTGGAGCCTCACTGCTGGCGGCTGATGCGGGCGCCGAGGACCATTTGATCAGCGGCCCCTGCATTCTGCACGAATACCGGAACCGCGGACTCGCGAGCGCGTTGCTCGCGGCCTCGCTCGGACATCTCGCGAAGCTCGATGTCAAAACCGCGCGGGGATTGACCCGTGCGAATTCCATCACCGCACGGTTCATCTACCCGAAATTCGGGGGATCTTCCCGTCCGTTCGAAGGCGATCCGTTGAAGTTGGAAGCCGCCTGATTTGTTCAGTTGCGGGCGTCGGCACAAACCGCGTCCAGGAGGTCGGGTAAAATTTCCGGCGCAACCGCCTCTATGGTGCCCCAGTCAGTGAGCTCGGAATCGCCGAAGGGATCGATCAGGTAGTCGTGCGCAGCTGTGCGGATCGAACCCGCGAATGTCGACGCGGCGAGTTCCTCCTCGCTGCGGTTGTAGCTCAGGCCGTTGACTCCCGCATCGGCGGCGCTGAACCGCATGGTGGCTTCCACGGTGCGAGCAAAGAGCTCTAGCGTTGATTCAAAGAAGGGCGGGTCCAGCTTCACTCCCTGCCCGGCGAGCGAGCGGAAGATCCTGAGGGCGATATCCCGCGCCATTTTGTTGAGCCCCCTGCCGGGATCCGCAGGCGACAGCTCGCGGTGTTTGTGGTCGTAGCGCCCGGCGAGGTCGATCTGGCAGACGGCCGCAGGCGGACAGATCCGGAAAATTTCTGCCATCATTCCGGTTTCCACCCCCCAATCACCTGGAATGCGGACCTGCCGCAGGATGCCGGTATCGATGCTCACCTCCCCGCCGATCGGGTATCGGAACGAATCGAGAAACGTCAGAAATTCCAGCGGTCCGAGGAGGGATTGCAGCGAGCGGACCAGCGGCGTGAAGAGCAACCTCATCACGCGCCCGTGGATCCGGTCGGAGAAGCGGGCGCTGAACCCTTTGCAGAAATCGAAACCGAAGCCCGGATGAGCGACCGGGTAGCACAGCCTTGCCAGCATCTCCCGGCTGAACGTGTGGATATCGCAATCGTGCGCCGCGACCATGCGCGCGCTTCCCCGGGCGATGACATATCCGAAGCACAGCCAGAGATTGCGGCCCTTTCCGGCCGGAGCAGCCTGCACTTCCGCTCTGCTCAACCACCGCAGGACCTCCGTGACCCGTGGTCCGTCGTTCCAAAGAAGGCGGGTCTTCTGCGGAAGAACCTCGAAAAGTTGTTTCGCGCGCGCCCATGCCGCGGCATCCGCTCCATCAATCCCGACGACAATCTCCTCGAGATATTCCGCATGGGCGAGCTCCGCGATGATCCGGTTCAACGCGGGGGTGTCGAGTTCATCCGCGTGGCAGGGCAGGACGAGAGCGATGGGCCCGGTCTTGGAAAATTCCAGGAGCTCGCGCTCGAGCCGCTCGGTATTGTCGCCGCCCAGCCGGTGCAGCGTTGCCACCGGGCCGTCCTGAAAAATATCCGCCATTCCGCCCCAGATTCCGGCAGCCACACGGGTTGTTCAACATCAATCGGCGTGATAGCTTCGCCCTCGCATGCCGGAACACCCGCGAGAGCTTGTTGTGCTCCACTACCACTTCCGCGCGGGCGGCGTCCGGCGGGTGATCGAGCTCCTCCTCCCTCGACTCGCCGGACATTTTGAATCCGTCACCCTGCTGGGCGGAGAACGGCCGGATGCCGAATGGGAGAGGGCGATTCTGCAGCGGACCCCGTCGGCGAGGTTTGCCGTAAGCAAGTCGCTGAGCTACCTGGAGCCCGGATTCAATCCCGTTGCAACACAAAGAAAACAAATCCGCCATTCGCTGAAACTTCACATCAAAGCGGACACCCTGGTGTGGGCGCACAACCTGGCCCTGGGAAGAAATATTCTTCTTTCGGATGAGATGGCAGTGCACTCCGCAGCGACCGGCGCCAGCCTGCTGAGCCACCACCACGACTTCTGGTGCGACCGCCGGTGGGCGCGATGGCCAGAGATGCGTGCTTGCGGGTTCCGCTCGCTGGAGCGCGTCTCCAAGGCGGCTTTTGCCGCAGGTGCCCGGGTGGTCCATGCGGGAATCAACTCCTGCGATACTGCCCTGCTCTCCCGTCACCTGCCCGGCACCGCTTTTCTTCACAACCCTTGGGATGCCGGGCCTTTCCCGGAGGACATCCGCCGAACACGCTCGTGGCTCGCCTGGGAACTCGGTGATCACGCGCCGGTCTGGCTCTATCCCGCGCGGTTTCTCCGTAGAAAAAATTTTGCTGAGGCAGTGCTGCTGACACGGTGGCTGAATCCGGACGGCTGGCTGGTCACGACCGGGGGTGTGAGCTCCTGCGCAGAGGAGGCATATGCAGGAAAACTCCTCGCGGCCGCTGCCCGCAGAAAATGGAAAACCCGTTTCGGCGTGCTCGACCGAACGTGTTCTTCTGCGCCCACGGTTGCCGGCCTCATGGGCGCGGCAGAGTCGCTTGTGATGACATCCGTCCAGGAAGGATTTGGATTTCCATACCTTGAGGGCGCAGTATCCAGCCGGAGGCTGATCGCTCGGAGCATTCCACAAATCCAGCCGGACCTCGACGCCCTCGGAGTGGAGCTCCCGGGGCTCTACCCGGAGGTTTGGATTCCTTCGGGACTCCTCAACCTCAAAGCGGAAAGGAGCCGGCAAAACGCCCTCATTCGCCGCTGGCTGGCGGCACTTCCCTCAAGTGTCCGTCATCTCGCAGAACCACCCCGGTTCCTGGAACATCCAAGCGAACTTGTGGCATTCAGCCGCCTCACGCTGGACGCACAGATCGAAATCCTCTCGATCCCGCCGGCAGAAACATGGGCGGCATGCCTGCCAGTCAACCCCACACTCTCACGAATGTCCGCCTGCATTGGATCGAAGCGACCAGAGGCAGGATTCCTTTCGCCGGAGCAGTGCGCTGGAAGACTGCTCGCGATCGAGTTTCCGGATTCCCCGCCAACGCCGGAACAAACCGGATCGACCCAGCTTGAAATCATCCGTGAGCGGCTTGAGAGCCGGTTCTTTTTTCCCATTTTGCTGGAATGAGGCGAACCCTCTCAAATCAACGGGATATTTGATTATTATCGCTGTGGTTCTAAACTCCTGCGTGCGCAATTTTCTTTTGATCCCGTCACTGCTCGCTGCTGCGGCATTCGCCCAGGATCCCTCGGATCCGCCGGACGATTCACCATACGAGCAAATGCAGATTCTCGCCCGCGCCATGCAACTCATCCGGCAGGACTATGTGGACGAGACGAAAGTTTCCTACAAGGACCTGACTTATGAGGCCATGCGCGGCATGCTCTCCACGCTCGATCCCCACAGCCAGTTCATGGACCCGAAGGATTTCAAGAACATGCAGGAGGACACAAAAAGCGAGTTCGGCGGGCTCGGAGTGGTCGTCTCACAGAAAAACGGGGTGCTCACCGTGGTCAGTCCGATGGAGGACTCCCCCGGATTCGAGGCGGGCATTCTTCCGGGAGACCAGATCCTCAAAATCAACGGCCAGACTGCGGAGAAGCTCACGCTCCAGCAGGCGGTGGACAAACTGCGGGGCGAGGTGGGGGAAAAGGTTTCTCTGACGATCAGCCGCCCGGCCACCAAGGAGATCAAGGACTACGAACTCACCCGGGCCATCATCAAGGTTCCCAGCGTTAAGGACGCGCAGATTCTCTCCGCGAGCGGGGGTGCGAGGATCGGTTACGTGCGGATCACCCAGTTCAACGAACCGACGGCAGCCGAGCTTTCAAAAGCGCTCGACAAGCTGGAAAAGCAGGGCATGGACGCGCTCATCCTCGACCTGCGCTACAACCCGGGCGGCCTGCTGAACAGCGCCGTCGATGTCGCCGGTGAATTTCTGCCATCGAACACCATGGTCGCATTCACCCGAGGGCGCACTCCGGCCCGGGAATATTGCACCCAGCCACACGGTTCGCATGAACGAAAATACCCGCTCGCAGTCCTTGTCAATTACGCCAGCGCCAGCGGCTCCGAGATTGTCGCAGGCGCCCTGAAGGATCTGGGCCGCGCGCTCCTCGTCGGCGAGACCACGTTCGGCAAGGGCTCCGTGCAAAGCGTCATCTCCCTTCCCGACGGCTCCGCGGTCCGCCTCACCACCGCCAAGTATTTCACGCCTGGAAAAAATCTCATCCACGAGCATGGCGTGAGCCCGCACATCAGGACCTCGCTGACCTACGACGAGGAGACCGACCTCCTCCGGTCGCGCCGCAAGCAGGAGAATACCGGGAAGGAAGCCAAACTGTATATGGATCCTCAACTCTCCCGCGCGATGGATGTCCTGCAGGGCACCCTGACATTCGCCAAAAGGCAGAATTAATTTCCCCAGATGCCGGCTTTTGCCGACCGGGCAGAACGCTCGATCGACTTCAACTTCTGCTCGAAATGCTCGGCCGTCGACTTTTCCGGCCAGGGAGCGGGCATTCCATAGGCGCGTGCCAGACCCGCCTCAAGCAGCGCCTCATGCAGGAGACGTCCGTCCGCGCCGATGATAATCGCATAATAGCGGTTCTTCGCGCTCGCACCCGCGGCATCCTCACGAAGCGTCATCACACGGAACGGCTCGGAGAGAAATTTTTCCGAGAATTCCATGGCCTTCTTGCCCCAGCCCTTGAGAGCGGATTCCGGGACTCCAAACGCTTTCGACTGTTCGCGCAGGCGCTCTGGCTCCCGGTCGTCGGTCTCCGCGCAGTCCACCCCATAGAGCCGCCAATTTGTCTTCGAGGCCCGCTTACCCCCGACCAGAGGTGGCGCGGAAAGCGGAGACAGATCGAGCTGATTTTAAGTTAGCTTTGGCAGGGCCTCCGAGGACTTGGTTGTTGTTGTAGTTGGATTGTTGATTGGCAGCAAGATTTCGCTTTGAGGGGCC